>ERZ772877.234-NODE-234-length-76890-cov-42.6456_pt1 | contig 76890 bp, 72 predicted proteins | sample MGYA00580583_ERZ772877 | MGnify/ENA primary metagenome ERZ772877 (study PRJEB29015, sample SAMEA2737661) | human gut metagenome | biome: human gut; feature: human-associated habitat; material: faeces | place: China | collected 2012 ... | reverse complement strand
TATTAAGTCGTTTAGCGTCATTTCTCCCGTTTTTCGAGGTTATTCCAGAGATTTTTAGTAAGTTTGTAAATACGTATTCAGGAAATAAAAATGGGTGAACATATATGTTTTAGGAGAAACGAACGTTTAGCGACAGTCAACCCTTATTGGAGAGGAAATCCGATGGTGCGCGGGCGTTTTTTTAATCGGCAGCATCGCTTCCGTCCGGGGATGGGGAGTGTACTGAAATGGCGTCTTTCGCCCAATCCCCAACGCAAAGAGAAGAAAACGGTGAAATGGGATCCGAAAGTTTGTTATCTCCGTTCATTGGATGCGGTGGTGGGAGATTCCCTGATATGGCTCGGACATAATTCTTTCTTTCTCCAGTTAGCAGGTAAACGAATCATGTTCGATCCTGTGTTCGGCAGTATTCCTTTTGTGAAGAGACAGAGCGAGTTTCCCGCTAATCCTGACATATTTACAGGGATTGATTATCTACTTGTCAGCCATGACCATTTCGATCATTTGGATAAACAGAGTATAGCCCGTTTACTGAAGAATAACCCGCAAATGAAACTCTTTTGCGGCTTGGGAACCGGTGAGCTGATTCAGGGATGGTTTCCCGAAATGAAAGTGATTGAAGCCGGATGGTATCAACAAATGGAAGATGAGGGATTGAAGATTACTTTTCTACCGGCACAACACTGGAGCAAACGTTCCGTACGTGATGGTGGCCAGCGACTGTGGGGAGCTTTCATGCTGCAAGGAAATGGAATTTCTCTTTATTATAGCGGTGATACAGGTTATTCCAGTCACTTCCGTGAGATTCCCGATCTGTTCGGAGCACCGGATTATGCTTTGTTAGGCATCGGGGCATACAAACCTCGCTGGTTTATGCGTCCCAATCATATATCGCCTTACGAATCATTGACTGCCGCCGAGGAAATGCATGCTGGGCTTACCATTCCCATGCATTATGGCACATTTGATTTGTCTGACGAGCCTTTGCATGATCCCCCGAAAGTCTTCGCAACAGAGGCTAAGAAACGGAAGATTCCGGTGAAGATTCCCTATTTGGGAGAGATTGTGAAATTGAATAAACAGAAATAATTAGATAAGTACCTGCCATGAATTAATCGTTATTTTTCTAGGTACGGATTTCACGGTTTTTAGTGTTGTTATTGTTGCAAAGTAACCGTGTTAATCTGTGTAATCCGTGCCTAAATTATTATATAAACTAATTATGAATACATATTTACGAATAAAGAGATGAAGAAATTAGAAGTAAAAGATTTGAAAGAAAATTTTTTCGAAGCGATTGGAAAAGAGTGGATGCTGGTTACAGCCGGAACAAAAGAGAAGTTTAACACGATGACAGCAAGTTGGGGTGGCATCGGCTGGTTGTGGAATAAACCGGTTGCTTTCGTTTTTATCCGTCCCGAACGGTATACATACGAGTTTGTAGAGAAGAACGATTACCTGACACTTTCTTTCTTAGGAGAAGAAAATAAGAAAATTCACGCTGTTTGTGGTTCCAAGTCGGGACGTAATATGGATAAAGTAAAAGAAACCGGATTGAAACCTGTATTTACAGAAAAAGGAAATGTCCTGTTCGAGCAGGCACGTTTGAGTCTGGAATGTAAGAAACTTTATGCTGACACTATCAAACCGGAATGTTTTCTGGATAAAGAATCAATAGAAAAGTGGTACGGTGGTGCTCATGGAGGTTTCCATAAGATGTATATTGTAGAAATTGAAAATATTTATTCGGAGTAAATTTAGCGAACTTTTTTATAATTTTAGCCGATTTTGATGAATGCAATGGAGAAGCCCCTGAACTCAAAAGATTGAGAACAGGGGCTTCTTTTAGTTTACTATGTTTATTCTACTATGTAATTAACGTAAAATTTTATTTAGACGGAGCTTTCTTCACCCATTTGTCCAACCATTCAAAGAATGTGCGCTGCCATAACACTCCATTCTGTGGCTTCAATACCCAGTGGTTTTCATCCGGATAAATCAGCAGCTCTGCAGGAACACCACGCATCACGGCAGCATCAAAAGCAGCCATAGCCTGATTAGCCAGGATACGGTAGTCTTTTTCTCCATGGATACAGAGAATAGGAGTATCCCATTTCTCTACGAATAGGTGAGGAGAGTTGGCAAACGTACGCTGTGCCACCGGATTCTGTTTTTCCCAGTATGCGCCTCCCATATCCCAGTTGGCAAACCATTTTTCTTCAGTTTCCAGATATTGCATTTCCATGTTGAAGATACCATCATGAGCAATGAACGCTTTGAACCGTTTGTCGTGATGTCCGGCCAACCAATATACGGAGAATCCTCCGAAGCTGGCACCTACGCATCCCAGACGATCTTTGTCCACATACGGCTCTTTTGCCATTTCATCGATAGCAGTGAAGTAATCCTTCATACACTGGCCACCGTAATCGCCGCTAATCTGTTCGTTCCATTCCACACCGAATCCCGGCAAACCGCGACGGTTCGGAGCAACGATGATATAATCATTAGCTGCCATAATCTGGAAGTTCCAGCGATAAGACCAGAACTGGCTTACCGGACTCTGCGGACCTCCTTCGCAGAACAGTAAAGTCGGATATTTCTTGTTCGGATCAAACTGTGGAGGATAAATCACCCATGTCAACATCTGTTTACCATCTGTTGTTTTCATCCAGCGACCTTCCACTTTACCCATTTCCAACTGGTCATAGATTTGTTTGTTCTCCTGTGTCAGTTGAGTGGTAGAACCATCCAGTGCCACAGAGTAAATCTCATCCCCCATACTCATTGAATGACGTTTCGCAATCAGCTTATCTCCGAAAAGAGCTACCCCTTCGTAATCATACATTCCTGAAGTAATAGCCTTTACCGAATCATTTGCCAGGTCAAGCGCATAAATTTGTGATTCTCCATGCCATACACCTGTGAAATAGATCACTTTAGCATCTGCTCCCCAGACAAAAGCATCCACATTCGATTCGAATGTCTTACTCACAAAACGCTTCTCGCCAGTTTCCAGGTTCATGATGAACAGACGGTTCAAATCCGCTTCGTATCCGTCACGTTCCATGCTCTGCCAGGCAATATACTTGCCGTCCGGTGAGTATTGCGGGTTGGTATCATATCCTTTGTTCTCTTCAGTAATATTTTCTGTTTTCTTAGTATTCAAGTCATAGATATAAATATCAGAGTTGGTAGAAATCGCATATTCCAGTCCTGTCTTTTTACGGCAAGTGTAAGCCACTTTGTCCGAAGTCATATTCCAGGCAAGTTGCTCAATGCCACCCCAAGGCTTCATCGGACTTTCATACGGTTCGTCGTTCAGAATATCCACAATATTGGAAATGCCGTTACCATCAAAGTCGGCAACAAAAGGATGCGGAGCGGTTGTCACCCATTCATCCCAATGTTTGTACATCAGGTCGGTAACGATGATACCGGTAGCTTTCGGCAGGTCCGGATACTTATCAGCAGTGCTTTCTTTCGTCTTTACTTGTGAAATAAACAGCAGTTTTTTGCCATCCGGTGAGATGGAATATCCTTCAATATCTCCGTCGTAGTTGGTCAGCTGCTTGCGCCCGCTACCATCCGGATTCATTTCATAAAGCTGGCTGCTTCCGTTGTCATTACTTAAGAATGCCAGTTTGGTGCCTCCCTTAATCCAAGTCACCTCATTTTCCTGATACGGGGTATGAGTGATTTGTTGATTTTCGCTTCCATCTGCGTTCATTACGAAAACTTCGCGGTTACTTTTGTTTTCCGGTACGCTGTAATACGCTACCGTATACGCAATTTTCTTTCCGTCGGGCGATACGGCGAATCCGCCGATACGTCCCATAGCCCAAAGTGCTTCGGGAGTCATGCGCTTCCCTTCGATCTTAATATCCGATTTCTCGATAAGCACCTGATCTGTCTTGCCTGCGTCTTTGGTTCCTCCGCAGGCAGCTAACAACATTGCTGCCGACATCATAATTAAATTAGCTTGTCTCATATATTTTATAAAATGTTTATTTTCTTGCGAAGATAGTGAAAAAAGGATTTAAATCTTCTTTTTCTGCCAGTTTCCTTTCTTCATATACCAGTAGCAGAACATCAGCGTGAAAATACCATATACGCATTCCGTTGTCCAGGCAAATGCGACGTCCATCCGCAGATACATGATGAAATATGCAGAGTATGTGACGTAGATAGCCAATACACAAAGTTCCATAGCCAGTGCAGTCCGCGTATTCCCTGTACCTGATACCGATTGGAAATAAACATTGGCAGGCACCAGCACCAGATAGGCAGAACACAATACCCATAGTGAAGGCACGGATGCTGCTCTCAAATCCGGCATATCTGTATAAATACGTAGGATCAGATCCGGAAATAGACAGAAGAATATCAGAATTGGCAATACAAATATATATCCAATGCGAATGTGCTGCCTGATAGTACCCCGTACACAATCCTGTTCACCTGCACCGATCAGATTGCTGACCAATGAACCACAGGTGGATGCAAATGCCATTGCAATCATAAACGGGATTCCCGATACGTTTCGGATAATGTTCGCGATTGCCAAAGAGCGCTCTCCCAAATGTTCCACAAATAGAAAGAACATAAACCAGGTAGACAAAGAAACAAAGTTCTGAATCATTGTCCACACAGAAACATTCAGTATTCGTTTCAGTGTTTTCCCTTGGAACTTAGGCAGTATATTCAATGCATACTTCCTGCAGTCAATCCGCTTCCAGGTATAGATGATAAAGAAAATCACCGATACCATTTCAGCCAGCGAAGAGCCGATAGCAGCACCGGCAATTCCCAATTGCGGGAAACCGAATTTACCGAAAATCAGGATATAATTGAATACCACATTCGAAAGTACCATCACAATAGAGTTCAAAGTCAGCGTCTTGGTTTGTGTCGTACCTACAAAGAAGGCGCGGAACATGACCATGATAAAAGAGAAGAAGAACCCGTACACACGCCAGTGAATATAACTCTCGGCTGCATCGTAAATGTGAGGAGACGAAATGATATTCTTGAGGATATATGGTGAGAATACGATGGAGAACGTGAATAAAATCACTGCCATGGCAAGCAGGAAATATATGCCCTGATAAAAAATGGGTCCGATTTCCTTGTAGTTTCCTTCTCCATTGCGACGCGCAATTAATATCTGGGCACCGATGCTGAAACCGAATGCCATCATGAAAATGGCAAGGTAATATACACCTGCAATGGCGGAAGCACCTAATTCGATTTCTCCGACACGTCCCAGAAAAGCAGTGTCCGTCATACCAATCATCTGTTCCATAATCAGACTGATTAGGATAGGGTAGGAGATTGTCCAGATTTGTTTATAAGAATATTTAGTTTTCATCTTATTTTATTTTTTAGAGAAAGAAAGCCGGGCAACCAAAATAGGATGTCCGGCTTTCTTAGAATATGATTCAGGAATTACTCCTTATTTTTTATTCTGTCTTTGCTGCTGCAATTGCTCTTGTTGCTTTTGCATCGCCTCCAGGCGAGCAGCAAATCCGGTCTTTTTCATTTGTTTCGGGTCTTTCTTTTTCGCTTCAAGAATAGCCAACAATTTAGTTTCGTCAGTCGTTCTACGAAGCAGAATCATAGTACCCACACTAATCAGCGTTGACACGAAGTAGTAATAGTTCAAACCTGACGGATAATCGTTCAAGACGAACAAGAACATAATCGGCATCAGATACATCATCCATTTCATAGCCGCCATTTGTGGCTGCGCTCCGGTATCCTGCATAGACATTGTGTACTTTGTGTTCAAGATGTTTGTCAACGTCATCAGCAAGCAGAACAAGCTAAGGTGATTGCCAAGGAACGGGATATGGAACGGGAATGTGATGATAGCGTCATAAGTAGAAAGGTCGTCCGCCCACAAGAAACTCTGTTGACGCAGTTCGATAGCACTCGGCACGAACATAAACAAAGCCATCAGGATAGGGAACTGCAATAACATCGGCAGACAGCCACCCATCGGGCTTACCCCGTATTGGCTGTAAAGGCTCATCACCTCCTGCTGTTTCTTCATTGCATCTTCCTGCTTGGGATATTTCTTGTTGATTTCATCAATTTTCGGTTTCAATACACGCATCTTGGCAGAAGACATGTACGTTTTCCAGGTAGCCGGATAAACCAGCACTTTCACCATAATAGTCAGAATCAACAGAACGATACCCATGCTCAATCCCCAGCCGGACAACCAGTCGAATACGTTGATCGTGATAAACTGGTTAATCCAGCGAATCAGCGGCCAACCCAGGTAAACCAGTCGGTGAAGCTCCCATTTCTCGTCACGTCCTTTATCCAGCGCTTTCAGCGTCTTGAAGTGGTTCGGACCGAAGTAGAAGTACATCTCTGTCGGTTCTTTGCCTGACGGATCAAAGAAAGTATTCATTTCAGCAGAATAATCTTTGATATATCCGCTTCCCTGTTGTTCCATTTTTGACTTAACGGAAACCTTGTCGAAATCCTGTTCAGCGATAAATACAGACGAGAAGAACTGATTCTTGAAAGCTACCCAATCAATGCGTCCCGGCAAATCCTGACTGTCATCTTTGGCAGCAGACAAGTTGTCTACATTGTCACCTGTTACTTTATAAGTCAGTTCCGACAGACGATTCTCATAAGTGAATCCTTTTTCCAGTTGGCGGGCACGTTGTGACCAGTCGATGTCCACATACTTAGTACTAGCCAACTTGTCTTCCATGCCTGTCGCTTTGATTTCAAAGTTCATCAGGTAGCTATCCGGTTTCAGCGTATAGATGAAATCGATATAGCTTGCGCTATCCGCAGCCAGACGCATTGTAACACTACTGTCCGTCTTGTTCACAGCTTCAAAGAAATAATCTTTGGTCTGGATGGCTCCTGCCTTGTTGTAAAAGTTGAAGTTCATCGAAGCATCGTCACCGTCGAACAGCATGACCGGCGTCTTTTTGTCTTGTGCCATATAATCTTTCAGCATGGCTGAATAGACACGTCCGCCTTTGGTTGTGAAAGTGATTTCCGCTACATTATTCTGGATGCTGATTTTAGAGTCGGTTCCATGCAAGGCATTGAAAAACAAAGCAGAAGAATCGGCAGCCGATGCCACCTCTTTTTGACTGTTAGCCAGTGCAGCTTCCGTTTTAGCCTTCAACGCTTCCTCCTGCTGCTGTACCACGGCAATAGAATCGTAGTATTTTTTTTGCGCAGCTATCTGTTCCTCGCTTGGACGGCTCAAAAAACTGAATCCTACCAATAATATACCTATCAGAACGAGACCTGTGATGGTGTTTTTATCCATTCTTATTTTAATTACAAATTATATAAATTACAAACTACCGGTTGTTTACCACGTATCGCGTTAGCCGTTCACCGTTGCTTTTTCGTTTTCGATGGCAGCTTTCACAAATGCAACAAACAACGGATGAGGGTTCAGTACCGTACTACCATATTCCGGATGGAACTGTGTACCGACAAACCATTTCAAAGTCGGGATTTCAACGATTTCTACCAGATCCGATTCCGGGTTGATACCTACACATTTCATGCCGGCAGCTTCATATCGGTCTTTATAATCATTGTTGAACTCATAGCGATGGCGGTGACGTTCCTGAATATGTTCCTGTCCGTAAGCCTGATATGCTTTCGAACCTTTCTGCAATACACATTCGTAAGCACCCAGACGCATCGTACCACCCATATTGGTGATTGCTTTCTGCTCTTCCATGATATCAATCACGTTGTGCGGAGTCTTTTCATCCATTTCACGTGAGTTGGCATCTGCGTATCCTAGTACGTTGCGTGCAAACTCAATAGCAATACATTGCATACCCAGACAAATACCGAAAGTCGGAATGTCATGTGTACGTGTATATTTGATAGCGACAAACTTGCCGTCGATACCCCGTTGACCGAATCCCGGACCAATCATTACGCCCGCCATACCTTTCAAAGCTTCAGCTACATTCTCATCTGTCAGTTTCTCGCTGTTTACGAAATGAACTTCCACTTTGCGGTCATTGTAAGTACCCGCTTGCGATAAAGCTTCACGGATAGATTTGTAAGCATCCTGCAAATCGTATTTTCCAACCAGTGCAATATTGATCGGTTCTTTAGTCTCTGCAGCGTGACGACGTTCCAGGAATTTACGCCATGGGCCGAGTCCCGGAGTTTCGCCTACCGGCAGTCCCATCTTTTCGAGGATAGTGCTGTCCAGCCCTTGCGCTTGCATCAGGATAGGTACTTCGTAGATTGTTTCCGCGTCGATAGACTGCACGACGGCTTTATCGTCTACATTACAGAATTGTGCCACTTTCTTACGCAGTCCGTCACTTAGCGGATGCTCGGCACGCAGTACCAGTACATCCGGCTGAATACCCACACTTTGGAGTTCCTTTACAGAATGTTGCGTCGGTTTTGTTTTCAATTCTCCGGCAGCAGCAAGATAAGGAACATAGGTCAAGTGTACGCAAAGAGCGTTCTTACCGAGTTCCCATTTCAACTGACGGATACTTTCGAGGTAGGGGAGTGATTCGATGTCACCTACCGTACCACCGATTTCAGTAATCACAAAATCAAACTTGTATTTATTACCAAGCAGTTTTACATTCCGTTTGATCTCGTCTGTGATGTGAGGAATCACCTGGATCGTTTTACCCAGATAATCTCCACGACGTTCCTTGTCAATGACGCTCTTGTAGATACGTCCCGTAGTAATGTTGTTCGCCTTTGTCGTTTGTATACCCAGGAATCGCTCATAGTGTCCCAAGTCAAGGTCGGCTTCGTGTCCGTCTACGGTTACATAGCACTCTCCGTGCTCATAAGGATTCAATGTTCCCGGGTCGATGTTGATATACGGGTCAAACTTCTGGATGGTTACATTGTAACCTCTTGCTTGCAGCAATTTACCGATGGAGGATGAGATGATCCCTTTTCCTAAAGAAGAGGCAACACCACCGGTGACGAAAATATACTTTGTTTCTCCCACAGCTATAACTGTTTTAATAATTGTTTACTTAGTAGTATTCTTACGAACTTAAAAACCGCAAAATTATAAAAAAAGAGGAAGATTACAGTCTTTCGTCTCCACAATTTTATTAAAAAATGCAATTTTAAAAGAATCCTATGATTTCTGAACAAAATAATGTAGCTTTGCACTCTAAACCATAGACAAATATGATGAGAATTACTACTTTATGTTCAGCGTTTATTCTGTCAATCTTATCGTTATCGCTTTTTGCACAGGAATCTGTCGATCCCTCTCCACTTCCGACTGACTCTCTGCAGCCTGCTCCTGAAGCGATTAAACCTGCCAAAACGGTTAAATCTTCAACAGTTGTGGCAAAAGCCAGAGTCGTGAAAGCAGATACGCTTTCGGCGGAGCTTCAGAAATATTTGATGCTCAAACTGAATATGTCGGGGCCGACTCCGAAACTGGATACCGTTTCTTATTTATATAATAAGTATGTCGCGCAATTAGATTATTTGAACGATCTGTCTGTGCCGCCACGTTATATTCCGTCTGATCCCGATTATTTTCGTCTGTTCACACCATTGGCATATTATTATGCTCCGATGGCACAATATTCGAAATTGGAATGGAAGCCTATGCAATGGGACACCACTCCTCAACTGACAGCGGAACTTCTGCCTTATGATACCCTGGCATTTACCAAAACCCAGCGTGCCGAGAAAATAGTGAACAGTGCATTGATGGATCTTTATTTGGAACGTCCGAACTTGGTTGTCACTACAGAAGACCGCATCATGAGTCGTGATGTATTCCGTCACGATGTGAAGCCGAAAATATCTCCCAAAGCAAACGTTATTCATCTGTTTCAACCGGAAAATATGGATGATAATGTAGGGAAAGCCAATATGAAGATTAGTCGGCCGAACTGGTGGGTGACCGGAGGTAACGGATCGTTGCAGATTAGCCAGAACCACCTTTCGGATAACTGGTATAAGGGAGGTGAAAGTAACTTCTCCGGATTAGCCACTTTTCGGATTTTTGCCAACTATAATGACAATGAAAAAGTCCTGTTTGAGAACCAGCTGGAAGCTAAAGTAGGTATGACTTCCACTCCGTCAGATGAATACCATAAATATCTGTTCAATACAGACCAATTTCGTTTGTATAATAAATTAGGTTTGAGAGCTTTCAAGAATTGGTATTATACCATTTCGTCCGAGTTTAAGACACAGTTTTTCAACGGATATAAAGCTAACAGCGAAGAATTGGTTTCATCTTTCATGTCTCCGGCAGATTTGGCGGTCAGTGTCGGTATGGATTATAAATTGAGTAAGAAGAAATTTAATCTTTCTGTGTTTATGGCGCCGTTGACTTATAATTTGCGTTATATCGGTAATTCTGAAGTAGACGAAACAAAGTTTGGCTTAGACAAAGGAAAATGCTCTAAAAACGACTTTGGTTCCCAGTTGCAATCCACATTGAACTGGACCATCATCTCTGCAGTAACTTTAGAGTCTCGTCTCAATTATCTGACCAACTATCATTGGGCACGTGTAGAATGGGAAAATACATTCAACTTCGTTTTGAACCGTTATCTTTCTACCAAGCTCTATATACATACCCGTTTTGACGATAGCTCGAAACCGACTGAAGGAGACAGCTTCTTCCAGTTGAAAGAATTGCTTAGCTTCGGTATCAATTATAAGTGGTAAGTAAATCGAAAGAATAGAAATCACGCGCGGAAATTCCGCGCGTGATTTGTTTAGGGATGTTGTACAAAATATGGGTGGTAAAATAGAACCAATGTGATAGCGGATTTTTCACGTCCAAGATAGTCTTAACTGTATATTTCTATTTGTATGTAAAAAAAGAAAGCGTTTTTTCTTGTTTACTATTTATAATTTTATCTATCTTTGTCACCGAATTCAATCCATTGCCTAAGGGGTATGGAAAAATGAGGGGTAAAAATACATGATCATTAAGAAAAATGACGATCGAAATCTTCTGCCAACAGATGTGATTGGCAGCAGCGTAGCGCGCTCAAAACGTTGGTTGGTGGCAATCGTACGTATTTGTCACGAGAAAAAAACGGGTGAGCGGCTTACGAAAATGGGGATCGAAAATTTCCTTCCAATTCAACAAGAAGTCCATCAATGGAGCGACCGCCGTAAAATTGTCGACCGGGTACTGCTTCCGATGATGATTTTCGTTCACGTTGATCTGCAAGAACAAAAAGAAGTCCTGACTTTATCTTCTATCAGCCGTTACATGGTATTACGTGGGGAGAGTACTCCGGCTGTTATTCCTGATCAACAAATGTTGCGATTTAAGTTTATGCTCGATTACTCGGATGAGACGATTAGCATGAGTACATCGCCATTGGCTCCGGGAGAGAAAATACGGGTAATCAAGGGACCATTGGCAGGATTGGAAGGGGAATTAGTACATGTGAATGGGAAATCGAAAGTTGCTGTTCGATTGACAATGTTAGGGTGTGCATGTGTAGATATACCGGCTGGGTGTGTAGAGCCGGTATCTGAAAATGGGGATTTACGTGATTGAGTAATCAATCTATTTTATAGGGGTATGGGGATTTTACTGCAAAAATGTAATGAAAGTCTGTAAAATAGCAGGCAGTCTATCTGACATCGGTAACCAAACAGTGGATATATTTATCGATGACCTCTCTCAATAATAAAAATCCATAAAGTATTATGAATTATATCTTTACAAAAGATATAGTGTAGAAATGTATGTACGTATCGAAAGATGAAGGGATTCTCTGTTGGGCTACACCAACATGGAAATCGTAGTCATAGTCCTTGTACTGATCGTAATCAATCAGATAAATCAAATTTCGAAATATTATTTTATTCATTTATACTATAATGGAAAAAACATTGAAGGGCATAGTGCAATATGCCCGCAAAAATTATTTCAGTTATTGGGTTATTTTAGGTATTGACACGGCAATTTCTGTATTATGTTCGTTGGTCGCTTATGCGGTAATTCATTATATGGCGCATGTTCCAATGACCGACTGGATGCTTTGTAAGTTTGCTTGCGTTTCTTTGGTGGCAAGTGTTGCGGGCTCTTTATTATTCCATACTTATCGTAATACAATTCGTTTCTCACAGGCACGTGAACTTTGGCGTATCATGTGTGCCGTTTTATTTAAAATTACCTGTTTGGTCATTATTTCTTTTGGAGTTATATATGAGACCCAATTGCCATATAATTATAAAATATCCTATCTTCTATTTGATGGTTTATTGACTTTAGTGATCTTGACAACCTTCCGTGTATCATTGATAATCGTCTATGATTTTTTATTGGATTGGGTGAATAAAAAGAACACACGTATTCTTATTTATGGTACTAATGAAGAGAGTGTAGCCTTGAAGTTACGTCTTAGGGATAGTGCACATTATAAAGTAACCGGTTTTTATGTATATGGTAAAAATAACAGCCGACGCCGATTGGTAGATCTTCCCGTTTATTACTTTGAAAATGAATCGGATGTTGATTATATCATGCGGAAGCGCGGAATTAAGGGGATTCTGTTTGCCCGTTATGAAGATACCCGCCTGGAAGAAAAACGACTTTTGGAATATTGTAAAAACAATGAACTTAAAACATTGATAGCTCCTACTATCAGTGAAGCGGATTCTGATGGAAACTTTCATCAGTGGGTACGTCCTATTAAGATTGAGGATTTGTTGGGTCGTGCCGAAATTAATATCAACCTTCGTCAGGTTGCAGAAGAATTCAGGGGAAAAGTGGTGTTGGTGACTGGTGCGGCAGGCAGTATTGGTAGTGAACTTTGCCGTCAATTAGTGCAGATGGGAATTCAGAAACTTATCATGTTCGACTCTGCAGAAACACCTCTGCATAATGTCCGTCTTGAGTTTGAGAAAAAATATCCAAATATAGATTTTGTTCCGGTGATTGGTGATGTGCGTGTGAAGGAACGCGTTCGTATGGTATTCGAATTGTATCATCCTCAAATTGTTTTTCATGCCGCCGCTTATAAACATGTGCCTTTGATGGAAGAAAATCCTTGTGAAGCTGTACTTGTCAATGTGACCGGTTCTCGTCAGGTGGCTGATATGGCTGTGGAATATGGTGCTGAAAAGATGATTATGGTGTCTACGGATAAAGCTGTAAATCCTACTAATGTAATGGGCTGTTCCAAGCGTTTAGCTGAAATCTATGTTCAAAGTCTGGGATGTGCTATCCGTGAAGGAAAAGTGAAAGGTCATACCAAATTTATCACCACCCGCTTTGGTAATGTATTGGGTAGTAACGGTTCTGTCATTCCTCGTTTTAAAGAACAGATAGAGAATGGTGGTCCTGTCACTGTTACTCATCCTGATATTATCCGTTTCTTCATGACCATTCCCGAAGCTTGCCGTTTGGTAATGGAGGCTGCTACCATGGGTGAGGGTAATGAGATCTTTGTTTTTGAGATGGGAAAAGCGGTCAAGATCGTTGATCTGGCGACTCGTATGATTGAATTGGCGGGGTATCGTCCGGATGAAGATATAAAGATAGAGTTTACGGGATTACGTCCGGGTGAGAAGCTTTATGAAGAGGTATTGAGCGATAAAGAAAATACGATCCCGACAGAAAATAAGAAAATCATGATCGCCAAAGTTCGTCGGTATGAATATGCTGATATTCTTGATACTTATGCAGAATTTGAAAAGTTGTCGCGTGCGGTAAAGATCATGGATACCGTGCGGTTGATGAAAAGGGTTGTGCCGGAATTTAAGTCAAAGAATTCTCCGAAATTTGAGATACTGGATAAAGAATAATAAATTCAATAATTTTATGAATAAATCATTTTATATGTATATGAGTATGCAAAGTATGGGACGCAATGTGCTTATCTGCCTGATTGCGATATTTCTACTCGCGTCTTGTCAGTCATACAAAAAGGTGCCTTACTTGCAGGATGTGGAAGTTGTGGAACAGACAGCTCAACAGGAAAATTTGTATGACGCCAAAATAATGCCTAAAGATCTACTTACTATTGTGGTTTCGTGTACTAGCCCGGAGTTGGCGGTTCCTTTCAATCTGACGGTAGCTAGCCCTGCTAGTGTGGCTACTGGAAATTCGCAGTTGACTGTTCAGCCGGTTCTACAACCTTATCTAGTGGATAATGAAGGAAAGATTAATTTTCCTGTTTTGGGTGAATTGAATGTAGGAGGACTAACGAAGAGAGAGGCTGAACAACTGATAGTGGATAAACTAAAACCCTATATCAAAGAAACTCCGATCGTAACAGTTCGCATGGTAAATTATAAAATTTCTGTACTGGGTGAAGTTGCCCGTCCCGGTACATTTACGATCAGCAATGAAAAAGTGAATCTGTTGGAAGCTCTTGCTATGGCAGGTGATATGACTGTCTGGGGAGTTCGTGATAATGTCAAACTGATTCGTGAGGGCGCTAATGGCAAACAGGAGATTGTGACGTTAGATTTAAACAAAGCAGAGACAATTCTTTCTCCATATTACTGGTTACAGCAGAATGACATTGTTTATGTGACTCCTAATAAAGCAAAAGCACGTAACTCCGATATCGGTAACAGTACTAGTTTGTGGTTCTCCGCTACGTCTATTCTGGTATCACTGGCGAGTTTATTAGTAACAATCTTCAAATAGTAGCATCATATGATTGAGGAAAAAAGAGAAAAACGGGGTGAGCAATCAGAAGAGCAGGTGAATATTCAGGAAATTCTTTTTCGTTATCTGATTCACTGGCCTTGGTTTATAGTATCGGTAGTTATTTGTATCGCCTGTGCATGGGGGTACTTGCGACTAGCAACACCAGTTTATAATATTTCCGCCACTGTCTTGATTAAGGATGATAAGAAAGGCAGTGGGGCAAGTATGTCCTCTGAACTGGAAAGAATGGGACTGGATGGTTTTGTCTCTTCGTCAAATAATGTAGACAATGAAATAGAAGTCTTACGTTCTAAGTCATTAGCAAGAGAGGTGGTCAATCATTTAGGTTTGTTTGTGACTTATAAGGATGAAGATGAGTTTCCCAGTAGGGAACTTTACCGTACTTCGCCTGTAGTGGTGAGCCTAACTCCGCAGGAAGCGGACAAACTACCGCATTCAATGGAGGTAAATATGACTTTGCAACCTGCGGGTGCGATGGATGTACAGATTATAATGGGGGAAAAGGAATATCGGAAACAATTTGAAAAATTACCTGCCGTATTTCCGACAGATGAGGGTACAGTCGCCTTCTTTGCAAATAATGATACACTGTCATCTGTTCGTCCGGAAAGTGTGACACAGGAACGTCATATTACTGCTTTCATCAACAGTCCTTCTTCTGTAGCGAAAGGATATACTAATTCTTTGTCAATATCTCCCACATCGAAGATGACTTCTGTTGTGGTTATATCATTGAGAAACTCAAATACTCGGCGTGGTAAGGATTTCATAAATAAGCTGCTTGAGATGTATAATATCAATGCCAATAATGACAAGAATGAGGTAGCCCAAAAAACTGCAGAATTTATTAATGAACGTATTGGAATTATTTCAAAGGAACTTGGTAGTACGGAACAAGACTTGGAGAATTTCAAACGTAGCGCGGGAATTACAGATTTGAGTAGTGAAGCACAAATAGCCTTAACTGGTAATGCGGAATATGAAAAGAAGCGTGTGGAAAACCAGACCCAAATCAATCTGGTTATGGATTTGCAACGCTATATGAAGGGTAATGAATATGAGGTATTACCAAGTAATATTGGGTTACAAGATGCAGCATCAGCAGGTGCAATAGATAGATATAATGAAATGTTGGTTGAAAGGAAACGCTTGCTTCGTACATCAACAGAGAATAACCCAACAATCATAAATTTGGATACCAGTATCCGTGCGATGCGAAGTAATGTACAAGCTACGTTGGATGCTACATTGAAAGGATTACAGATTACCAAAGAAGATTTAGCCCGTGAAGCTGGTCGTTATTCTCGTCGTATTAACGATGCGCCGACTCAAGAACGTCAGTTTGTGAGTATCGCTCGTCAGCAGGAAATCAAGGCTGGATTATATTTGATGTTACTACAAAAACGTGAGGAGAATGCTATCACTTTGGCAGCTACTGCAAATAATGCCAAGATTATTGATGAAGCGTTAGCAGATAATAATCCGGTTTCTCCTAAGAAAATGATGGTCTATCTTGCTGCCTTGTTGCTGGGGGTAGGTCTTCCGGTAGGTATCATTTATTTGATTGGATTGACTAAATTCAAAATTGAGGGACGTGCTGATGTTGAAAAGCTAACCTCGCTTCCTGTCATTGGTGATATTCCGTTAGCAGATGAGAAGTCCGGTTCTATAGCTGTATTTGAGAATCAGAATAATCTGATGAGTGAGACTTTCCGAAATGTTCGTACTAACCTTCAGTTTATACTTGAAAATGGCAAGAATGTGATTTTGGTGACTTCTACCATTAGTGGTGAAGGTAAGTCTTTTGTATCATCTAATTTGGCTATTAGTCTTTCTTTGTTAGGGAAAAAGGTTGTGATAGTAGGTCTTGACATTCGTAAACCGGGATTGAATAAGGTTTTTAATATTTCCAAAAAGGAACATGGTATTACCCAGTTTCTGACCAATCCGACAACGAATCTGATGGATTTGGTACAGCCTTCCGATATAAACAAGAATCTGTTCATTCTCCTTGGTGGAACTGTTCCTCCTAATCCGACAGAATTATTGGCTCGTGACGGACTAGATAAGGCTATCGAAACGTTGAAGAAGAATTTTGATTATGTAATATTGGATACGGCACCGGTAGGTATGGTAACTGATACTTTGCTTATAGGACGTATTGCAGATTTGTCTGTCTATGTATGTCGTGCCGATTACACTCGTAAGGATGAATTCATTTTGATTAATGAGCTTACTGGAAATAATAAATTACCTAATCTGTGTGTTGCTATTAATGGTTTAGATTTGCAGAAAAGAAAATATGGTTATTACCATGGTTATGGAAAATATGGTAAGTATTACGGTTATGGTAAACGATATGGTTATGGCTACGGTTATGGAGAACATAAGATAAAGGAAAGTTAAATATAAAATTGTAATAGAAATATTTAAAGGTATTTTTGAACCACATACATTAAAATCAGATATCAGCAAGATAAAAACTCTTTTTGTGTGAAATGTTTCTTGTAATTCCTTATATTTTTATTTTATAAATTGTTACTAAAGGATTGAAACTTAATTTTAGATTGTTGACTTGGCTAAATGCTAGAATTTATTCTCTGTATATAAAGATATATGCAGTCTTGTATGATAGTGAGAATCAAAAATAGAAGTTTGTTAAATGGGGAGGGATTATTCTGTAATTAAAAATGTCTAGTTCAAATAAACGCATAGCAAAAAACACGATAATACTTTATTTGAGATCTATCGTAATAATGCTCATTTATCTCTATACCAGTAGAGTCATGTTGAAACAATTGGGAGTAGATGATTATGGTATTTATAGTGTAATTGGTGGTTTGGTAGCAATGTTCTCATTGATGTCTAATGCTTTGTCTACTTCTATTAGCCGTTTTATTACGTTTGAAATAGGAAAGGGGAACAAGGAAAAACTCCGTCGTATATTTTCTACTAGTGTTATCATTCAATTTGGTATTTCAGTTATAGTATTGCTTATAGCCGAAATAGTTGCTATGTGGTTTATTAATGAAGAGATGACAATACCAGAAGAACGTGTGACAGCGGCTATTTGGGTATTGCAGTGTTCATTGTTTACATTTTGTATTAACCTTATTGCTGTGCCTTATAATGCTTGTATTATAGCTCACGAGCATATGACAGCTTTTGCTTATATAAGTATTATAGATGTATTGTTGAAATTGGGAATATGCTTGTGTCTTATTATTGCTCCTATTGACAAGCTTGTATTTTTCTCTATACTTATGACTGTTTCTGCCTTGATTATCCGATTTATTTATGTATACTACTGTCAAAAGAAATTTCAAGAAACAAAAGGTGAATTGGTATTTGATAAGAGTGTGTTTAAAGAGATGTTGGGTTTTTCGGGATGGAGCTTTTTTACCAATACTGTTCATGTTTTTAACAATCAGGGAGTTAATATGCTCATTAATGTTTTTTTTGGTGTGTCAGTTAACGCAGCCCGTGGATTAGCAACTCAAGTAGAAGGAGCTGTATTGACGTTTGTTAATAATTTTACAATGGCTGTAAATCCCCAGATTACCAAAAGTTATGCAGGAGGAGATACAGATTCTTTGTATGGTTTAATTTGTCGTGGTGCGAAATTTTCCTTTTTCATGATGCTTATTATGGTTTTACCTCTTATTTGTGAGGCGAAAACCGTTTTAGAAATTTGGCTTACTACTGTACCTGATTACACTGTTATTTTCGTACAACTTTCATTGATAATGGGTATTATTGATACTGTGGGTTCATCAGGTTATACTGCTTGCATTGCAACTGGTAGGTTAAAAAAATATGCACTAATCATTACTCCAATCGGTTTTTTGGAATTTCCTTTTACATGGTTGTTGTTCTTTTGGGGTGCACAAGTTGTTTCTACCTATTATCTTTATATAGTGATAAAAGCTACGATAATTGTAGTTCGAATGTTTTTGTTGAAAGAAATGGTAGGTTTGAGTACTAGACGATATATGAGAGATGTAATTCGTCCAATATTTGCAGTTGCAATTATATCAATAATACCTTCCCTTATCGTAGTTTATACTTTACCACAAACATTTTTTCGTTTAGTGATTTCAATTGTGGTTGGAATTGTGTCGGTTTCAATGGTTGTTCTATATGTGGGTATGACAAATCTGGAGCGTTGTACTATATTGGATAAAGTGAAGAAACTTTTTTCTCGTTTAAAAAGATAATAGATTAATAGTAGTTATGAATATTCTTGTACTGGGAGGTACTGGGGCAATGGGGCGCCCATTAGTACAAATACTGTCAGCATCTAATATAGTATATGTAACAAGTAGAAATGAAAGGTTATCTACTGACAATGTTATATACATCAAGGGTAATGCTCGTAATATAGAATTTTTAGAAAGAATTTTAAAAGAACGGCGATGGGATGTAGTCATAGATTTTATGGTACATGATGAAACTTTTTTTGCAGATGCTGTTAAATTATTACTATCTTATACTAATCAATATGTATTCGTGAGTTCTGCCCGTGTGTATGCTGAGAATAATGCATTGATTTCAGAGGATTCTCCACGGTTGTTGGATGTATCGACTGATGCTGTATATTTGAGGACTAACGAGTATGCCCTAGCTAAGGCACGTGAAGAAAATATATTGCGTAATTCTGGTTATGAGAATTATACCATAATACGTCCATCTATTACTTATAACACGTACCGTTTGCAATTGGGGGTATTAGAAAAAGAGAATTGGCTTTATAGAGCTATTCATGGGCGTTCGATAGTTTTCTCTGATGATGTGAATACGAAGATTACCACTATGACTTTTGGTGACGATGTTGCAAAAGGAATAGCATCAATTGTTGGACAAAAAGATGCAATAGGAGAGGCTTTTCACGTCACTTCTACTCAATCCTTACCTTGGAGTGATGTTCTGAATATATATCTTGATGTATTGCGAGTTCATCCGACTGTAAAACGTAATGTTAGAGTAGTGATGACTAAAAAATCTACAAATTTTAAGTTTCCGGGGTTTGTTTATCAATTGATATATTGTCGATATTTTAATCGTAGTTTCGACAATGCAAAAATAGCACATTTTTGTGATGTAAATGACTTTATCTCTCCTCAAGAAGGACTGAAAAAATGTCTGATAGAGTTTTTAAATGCGCCAAAATTCTCAAATATTAATTGGGCAATAGAAGCTGTGAACGATAGAGTCTGTGGTGAGCATACTCGCTTATGTGAAATTCCGGGTTTCATGCAAAAAATGAGTTATATAAAACATCGTTATATGCCGTGTTTCCTTATCAATTTGTTTAATCTAATAACGAATGACATGAGGAAAGTTTAAGAACTATTTATAAGTTAATGATATAAAAAATAAAAATATGAGTAATGATAAGTTTTACACATCTGAGAGAAACGTTCAAATTTTGCTTTCGCTGTTAAAAGCAAACGGAATAAAGAAAATTATCGCTTCTCCTGGCACCACGAACTATTCTTTAGTTGGAAGTGTGCAGAATGATCCTTGGTTTGAGGTTTATTCTTCTGTTGATGAGCGTTCTGCTGCATATATGGCGTGTGGCATGGCAGCAGAAAGTGGTGAACCTATTGTTTTGACTTGTACAGGTGCGACAGCCTCTAGAAATTATATTCCAGGGATGACAGAAGCATTCTATCGAAAATTACCTATATTGGCAGTCACTTCTCATCAAGGAACTGATCGTATAGGTCAGTTAATCCCACAGAATATTGACCGTCGTAATATTCCTAACGATATAGCGTTGTTACAGGTTGAATTACCAGTGGTACGTGATAGTCGTGATGAGGATTATGTGATGATGGAGGCCAATAAGGCTGTACTCGAGTTACGTCGTAATGGTGGTGGACCTGTACATATAAACCTTTTTACATCTTATAGCAGGGATTTTTCGGTGAAAACTTTACCAGAGGTACGTGTAATGCATCGTTTTATGGCTTGGGATAAACTTCCTGAGATGCCAGAGGGACGTATTGGAGTCTATGTAGGTTCTCATGCACACTTTTCACCCTCCCTTGTTCATGCAATTGATCGTTTTTGTGCAACATATGATGCTATAGTTATTTGCGATCATACTAGTGGTTACTATGGTAAATATCGTCTGTTACCAACACTGGCCGAATTGCAGCCTGGAGTTCCTTCACCAATGCCGACACTTGACTTAATGATACATATTGGAGAAGTATCGGCTAGTACTTTTGCAGGTAAGATACCTAATAAAGAGATATGGCGTGTTAGTGAGGATGGTGAATTGCGTGATCCATTTAACAAATTGACTACTGTTTTTCAAATGCAGGAAGAAGTTTTTTTTCACAATTATGGACAGGATTCTGTAAGTAAACATTCATTCATAGATGAATGTAAGAAAGCCTATAGTCTTATTTATGATTCTATTCCTGAATTACCGTTCGGTAATATATGGGCTGCGCAGCAGCTCTCATCTCGTCTGCCCAAAGATTCAACAATACATATTGGAGTGTCCAATACTCGACGTTCTTGGAACATTTTCCCATTGCCCGAAGGCGTTGAATCGTCATGTAATGTAGGTTGTTGCGGTATAGATGGATGTACTAGTGCTTTGATTGGCGCTTCTCTTATTCGTCCTGATCGTTTATTTTACGGAGTATTGGGCGATTTAACATTTTTTTATGACCTTAATGTGATAGGTAACCGTCATGTAGGTAATAATGTGCGTATTATGCTTATTAACAATGGTCGTGGAGCAGAATTCAGGTTAAGTATTCATTATTGTGCTGCTTTTGGTCAAGAGGCTGACAAGTATATGGCGGCAGCCGGACATTTTGGAAACCAATCTCCATTGCTTGTTAAACATTTTGTGGAAGATCTAGGTTATCAATATCTTTCTGCTACAACCAAAGAAGAGTATATGAAGGCTCTTAAAGTATTTACAAATCCTCAAATAACTGATAAACCTATGATTTTTGAGGTTTTTACGCAACATGAAAATGAGAGTGAAGCTTTGAATATTATGACATACTTAGATGAAAAAGCTGCTACACGTAGAAAAGTGGTTGATGCTGTAAAATCAGTAACAGGTGAAAAGGGACTTAATAAATTGCGTAAGATTTTTAAGTAAAAAGAGATAATGAGAATAGGGATACTAACGCAACCGTTATATTCTAATTACGGAGGACTTCTGCAAGCATTTGCCATGCAAGAAATTCTCAAACGTATGGGGCACGATGTATTAACTGTTGATTGGTCCAACGATAATTCATATATGCGATGGTGTATTGACTATTGTAAGAGTTTAGTACGTTGTTTGATGATGCATCCCGTACAGTTTCCTTTGTCACCGACTAAGGTGAATTATATGCGCAAGTATACCAATCCCTTTATAGCTTCGCACATCGCAACAACTAAGGCAATGCATCATATATCAGCCGAAGAATTAAAGCAATATGAGTTTGATGCTTATATAGTGGGGAGTGATCAAGTTTGGCGATGGGCATACAATGCACATATTGAATGGATGTATCTTTCTTTTGTAAAAGATGAATCAGTTAAAAGGATTGCTTATGCAGCCTCAATAGGTATAGCTTATTGGGACTATCCACAGGATAAAAGTATAATGTGTGCAACACTTGCGCAGCAATTTAATGCTATATCGGTACGTGAGAAAGATGCGGTATCATTAGTGAAGGAATATTTGGGTATGCCCGCACAGTATGTACTCGATCCTACTTTGCTGTTGAATGCTACTGACTATGAACAGTTGCTTTTATTAGGCCCAGTGAAGCCGGACACAAGTATAGCTGTTTATATACTTGACATGACCGAAAATAAGAGGCTACTGCTTGATGATTTGCAGAAACGTTTACATTGTAAAATAAATGTTATAGGCAATCCTGATGCACAGAACAGTAGCTTTAGTTATAGGGATCGTCAGTCTCCTCCTGTTGAGGATTGGCTCAATGGTATTAGAAAAGCAGACTATGTACTTACCGATTCATTTCATGGTACTGTTTTTTCTATTATTTTCCATAAACAATTTGTCTGTTTGGGTAATAAGGATCGTGGTAATTCACGATTCGAATCGTTACTAGAAATGGCAGGATTGGAAAAACGCCAAGTAGATCAATCTGATGTTTTAAACTATGATATGATTTCTAGTCGTTTGTGTGAGCCTATTGATTGGAAAGCGGTTGATAAGCGAAAGCAGGCAATGCAGACAATATCTTATTCCTTTTTAATGAAAAATCTATAATAATGATAAAATTTTCAATCGTTATTCCTCTTTATAATAAGGCGTCCTGCATAAAAAAAACATTGGAATCTATTTTAAAGCAGCACTATGATAACTTTGAAATAATTGTTGTGGATGATGGGTCTACCGATGATAGTTTGCAAGAGGCGCGTGCTGTTGTTGATCCACGAATTAAAATTGTTTCTAAATCGAATGGAGGTGTTTCAAGTGCCAGAAATAGAGGTATAAAAGAGGCAACGGGTGAATGGATAGCCTTTTTTGATGCTGATGATGTAATGTATTCCAATGCTTTGGAGGAATATGATTATTTAATAGAACATTTTTCTGAGGCGAAGGTTGTAACAGCCTCTTTTGACCAGAGTAATAAGAAGTACAATTCTTGCCCTAACCGTTATTTGGTTACTGATTATGAATTAGCAGAAACAGTATCTATAGCCAAAACAGGATTTGCCGTAACATGCTCTGATTGTATTTGTGTGCACCGTGATTGTTTTGAGTGGGTAGGGATGTTTAATGAGAATTACACACATGGAGAAGATCTGGATATGTGGTTGAGATTGTCGAAAATTACTCCTTTCGCAAAATCAGATATTACTGTTGCGCTTTATATTATAGATGCTGAGAACAACTCTTTGAGAAATGTTGAGACAGGACGATTTGCACCTATAGCAAGGATTGATCGTTCTAGAAAAGATTTCACAACTACCTCTGCTAAATTGCGTCATGGGTGCAAAGCTTTCCATTTTATATTCCCGTCAGGTTTTAGGACGCAGCCCCAAAAAACCATAAGGTTGTTTTTTAGATATGGTGATTGGATATTAAGATATGCATGTGTATTTATTAAATTCCGTTTCTTATATAAACAATAATGGAAGGGCAACAATATATTTATTCTAAGATGAGATCTGGTCAAACTATTGTTTGGATTATAGGTTTTCTTTTTTCTCCTATTATAGCACTGTTGTTTGCATTGTGGAAACGGAATGAATATGGAGCAAAACTTGTCATTTTTCTTTTTTCGGGTTTGTTTGGCTATTTGATGAACACAACAGATTATAGGATGGACTTGTATAGATACTTGAATTTGTTACAAGAGACGCCCTATAATGACATCTCATCTGTTTTTGCAAATCTATATTCATCGGGAAGTAATTCTACGTCCGATTTATATGTGTCTTTGTTGCAAACTATTATAGGTTCTTTTACTAATAATGGACATATTTTAATGTTGGCATTTGGGCTTGTGTTTGGTATCTTTTATGTCAAAATGATAAAGTTATTACCTAAATTTTCAGATAAGACATTACTCTCATTTGGAATATTTTTTTTATTTATAAATGTCTTTGGAATACAGGGTCTAGCTGGAGTACGTTTTTATACGGCGTTCTATGTGTTTGCTTTTGGGGCTATTTCATACATTAACACATCAAAGAAAATATATTTATTAACTTTTCCCGCGGCCTGTCTTATTCATTTTAGTTATATTTTTGCAGTATTATTATTTGTCCTATATTATGTATTAAGAAATAAGCCCTATATTATTTATATGATTGTAGGACTTTCATTTGTTATAACTTTTACTTCCATAAGTAAATTAATTTCTCAATATGGTTTTTATTTAGGAAGTTCAATAGAAGCTCGTGCAAATGCTTATTCACTTGAAAATACAGATTATGTAGATTTTGTAAATAATATTCAATCACAGACAGTGTGGTATGTTGCTCTACGCGGGAAAATAGCCTATTATGCGGCTGTTATTTCATTAATGTTGATTGGTATATATCATAAGAGAATCAAAATAAATAGAAGAGTCTTTCAGTATGTGCTATTGGTATTGATTTTTCTCTCATGTCGTAATATTGTTATAGACATTCCCGATTTTGGAAATAGATATAATGCTATATTTGTAGCTCTATTCTATTTAACATTATATCATATTTTCTTTCAGAATAAAGATAGTATGTTGGTAAGAATAATAGCATACATAAATGTAATAGGGGGTGTTTTTTATGTTCTGTATTCTATACGATGCATGTTTTATTATGTGTCAATTGTAGATATTTTACTTTCACCTATTGTTGTACTATTTGAATAATAGCAATTATGTTTCACAAGATTAAACATAAAGTGGGAAATAACCTGATTAATTTGCGAGGCTGGAGAACTTCTCGTAGGATAGTGGTTATTGAATCCGATGATTGGGGGACAGTCCGAATGCCTGATGTTAAAGCACGAAACCATTTGACTTCAAAGTATCCTACACAAACGTGGGGTGATACATATGATAAAGTAGATAACTTGGCCAATGCAGATGATTTAGCAGCATTATACGAAGTATTATTGCAATTTGTCGATAAGAATGGTAACCATCCCGTAATTACGGCTAATACTATTATGGCTAACCCCAATTTTAACCAAATAAAGACGACCAATTATCAGCAATATAGTTATGAACCTTTTACGGAGACCTTAAAGCATTATCCTTCACATACAGGTACATTTGAAATGTGGAAAGAAGGAATTGGGTGCCGAGTGTTCAAACCACAGCTTCATGGGCGCGAGCATCTTAATGTTTGTAAGTGGCTGATTGCATTGCAAAATAATAGTAATGGCCTTAGAGATGCTTTTGAATATGGAACATGGCTGGGGGTATTACCTGATAAACAGCGGTTGGATATTGCATTTGATTATGACAATAAAGCACAGTTAGACTTTGTAACACAGGCATTACAAGAAGCAGCTGTATTGTTTGAGCAATTGTTTGGCTTCAAATCAACGTCATATATTGCGCCAAGTTATACATGGTGTGATAGCATTGAGGAAACTTTGAGAGGGATAGGGGTAAATACAATTCAGAGTGGTTTGGTGCAAATGTTACCTAAGGCCGAATATCCTTCTCAAAAACGTCGCCATTATATGGGACAAAATAATGGTATAGGACAGGTATATCTTATGCGTAACTGTCATTTTGAACCTGCATTGTCGTCCAGTGTTGATTGGGTAGGGAAATGTTTTGCTGATATTCATAGGATATTTCGTTGGCATAAGCCTGTAATATTATCTTCACACAGGTTGAATTATATAGGAAATTTAGAGGAGCAGAATAGAAGTCGTACATTGAGCATGTTGAAGGAACTTTTGCAACGTATAATCGCAAAGTATCCTGATGTTGAATTTATGACATCTGATGAATTAGGGCAATTAATTCTCACTTCATAATATTTATGAAACGAAAAAAAATTTTTATTCTAATTCCTTCATTATCAGTTGGTGGAGCTGAAAGGGTTTTGGTGAATCTGTTAAAAAAAATCGATGTTAGTCGCTTTGACATTACTTTGTGTCTGCTGGCAAAATGTGGAGTGTATTTTGATGAGATTCCAAGTGAAATAAGGCTGAAATATGTCTTGAAGTTGAATTTTATGGCCCGTTGTTTTACTTATCTACAGTTACATATAGGTATTAATTTTCCGATCCGTTGGTGTATGAAGTTGACAGTGAAAGAGTGTTATGATGTCGGCATAAGTTTCTCCGATGGCACATTAACAGATAATATTTTGTTTGTGGCAAATAAATTCAAAAAAAAAATAGCATGGGTGCATTCATGTTACATAACACAGCAATTGTTTACTCCTGCACGTGTAAGGGAGTTGAAGTATACACGATATAATAAGTTGGATCATATTGTTTTTGTTAGTAAAAAATCAGAATTAGAATTTCGGGAATTATTTGGTACTGCAGTCGAACATTCAGTTATTTATAATCTGTTTGATAATGAAGCTATAAAACAAAAGTGTAAGCAATCTTTAGATGTGAAGATTAATGGTGATGTGGTAAATATTATTGCTGTGGGCAGAATGGTTGCAGTTAAACAATACGATAAACTGATAGAAGCAGCTCATATTTTAGCAAAAAGGGGAGTAAAGTTTAAAATGCGTTTGGTAGGTGATGGTGAACTTAGGGAAGAACTCCAAACGCAAGTAAAAAAAATGGATCTTGAAAAATATGTGGATTTTATAGGTTTCAAATCTAATCCCTATCCTTACATTAAGCATAGTGATATTTTAGTAATATCATCTCAGTCAGAAGCCTTTCCTACAGTTATGATTGAAGCTATGTCATTAGAGACTGCTGTTGTGGCGACCAAGTGCACTGGGTGTATTGAAATATCAGATGAAGGAAAATATGCCTTACTTACGGAAAAAAATGCAGAATCTATAGCTGATGGGTTGGAGAAGATAGCGATTGATGATACTTTACGTCATTCATTAATTGAATGTTCAAAACGTCGTGTTTTTGATTATGATGAACAAACATCTTTGAATAAAATATATCAATTATGGGAAGTCTAAGTTTTTTGAATAGGATTAAGCAAAATGTAGTGAATATCCCAGGATGGTCAACTTCAAGAAAAATAGTTGTCTTTGAATCTGATGATTGGGGCAGTATTCGTGTTCGTTCTAATAACGATACACAGGCCATGCGGCAAATGGGCTTTAATCTTGATAATACTTCATTCTATCAATATGATGCCTTGGAGTGTAATGAAGACTTGTCTGGGTTGTTCGAGGTTCTTTCTCGATATAAAGATTTCCAAGGAAATAATCCTATTTTCACATTAGTAAGTAATGTCGCGAATCCAGTATTTGAGAAAATTAAGGAATCGGATTTTACAGAATACTTTTGGGAGCCTTTTACGGAGACTTTGAAAAGATATCCTAAACATGATAAAGTGTATGCGTTGCATAAAGAGGGTATTGAGTGTCATTTGACTTATCCTGTGTTCCATGGTAGAGAACATTTGTATGTGCGTCGTTGGATGCGACTACTTCAACAGGGTAATGAATCTGCTTTGGTAGCCTTTGAGCATGGTGCATGTTCCAATATGTATGGTATAAACGGAGAGTATCTTGGTGAGCTACCTGCAGCCTTTGATTTGGAATTTGCATCAGATCTAAACTATCTACATTCTGTAATTAGGGAGGGATTAGTTACTTTTAAGCAGTTGTGGGGGTTCCGCGCAAAATATTTTGTCGCTCCCAATGGGCCATTCAATAATTTACTTGAGAAAGACTTGTTTGACAATGGAGTAGAATATCTTCTCGGGGAGAAGCGCCAAAATGAGCCTTTGGGTGATGGTCAGTACAGGAGACATTACAGATGGATGGGCAAAAAGAATAATCTTGGTCAGATTTACCTTGCACGTAACTGCTTTTTTGAACCAGGTATTATAGAGGGCGGATTATGTAATAATCCCATTGAACGAGGTCTGAAAACTATAGAACGTGCTTTCCGTTGGCATAAACCAGCCATAATATCGTCTCATCGTGTGAATTTTGTAGGATTTCTCAATCCTCAACAACGAGAGCATGGACTTGATTTGTTGGACAAATTTTTGGCAGAGATTATTAAACGTTGGCCTGATGTTGAATTTATGTCATCTGTAGAATTGGGGGATATTATGGCTGGTAAGAGAAAATGATGGAAACGCCTTTGGTCAGTATTATAATGCCCGTATATAACGGTGCATCTACAATTCGTTTAGCTTTGCAGTCATTGTTAGTCCAAACATACAGTAACTGGTTATGTATCATAGTTAATGATGGTTCAACCGATGGTACAAAAGAGATTCTTGATTCGTTGACTGATTCCCGTTTTAAAGTATACCATCTGCCTAAGAATATGGGGCGTGGCTATGCAAGGCAGGTAGCTTTGGATCATGTTGAAGGTGAGTTTATAGCTTATCTTGATGCTGATGATTTTTATCATCGTGAGAAGATACAACGTCAAATGGATGTGATGATATCTGATTTCACAATAGATTTGGTGGCTTGTGGATTACTTACTTTTGGAATGGATGGGAAACCTATCAATGTACGAGGTAAAAGGTATCGTGATGTGAAGATTTATAGGGATGGTGATAATTTACCTATAACGATGCCGACAGCACTTATTAGAAGAGATAGAATACACGATATATCTTATAATCCAATACTTAATGCTGGAGAGGACTTAGATTATTTCTCACAATATTTGGATGGTGGACATTATGTAAATTTGGACAGTATCCTTTTTTATTATTTCACAGGTCCGACTACATACAAGAAAATACTATCATATACCTATAATGATTGCTTAAGAGGAATTTTCCTAAGTAAAAGGAACCTTGTATCAGGAATGAAGACTATAGCTTTCGATTTGTTTAAATTAGTGGTGTATGCTGTTGGTATTCCTATAATGGGAGTCGACTACTTCATTGGTTGTCGTGGTAAGGCACCATCGCAACAGGATATTATTGAGTATTATGAACAGCGTAAAATTTTGATATAAAATGAAACGATTTATTAATAATGTCATATCTGTTTTTTATTCATTTTTCCGCTTTGTTTTCATGAAATTGTTTTATGGGAAACATTTTAAATATTATCCCATAGAAAGATTTTCTCCTAACACAGAGGTACATTTTCTAGGTAAAGGTTTTATATATCTTGGAAAATTTGTGAGAGTACATAGTCTTTGTCGTTTTCGTGTAATAAGACAAGGTTGCATTAAAATTGATGATAATGCAAAATTCAATTATGGTTGTATGATTACTGCAAGGAAGATGATTCATATTGGGGCTGGAACAGAATTGGGACCTAATGTGCTATTGTATGACCATGATCATGATTTCCGTTGTAAAGGTGGACTAAAAGCTGATAAATATAAGGAAGGAACCATTGAAATTGGAGAGAACTGCTGGATTGGAGCAAACACTGTTATATTGCGTAATACTAAGTTGGGTAAAAATTGTGTAGTAGCAGCTGGTAGTGTTTTGGGAAATTGTGAATATCCCGATAATACAGTTATTTATCAAAAAAGAGAGACTTTGGTAAAATCGTATGAGATAGAACAATGAAAAAGATTCTTTTTGTAGCCAATATACATAAACATTTCTTGGCTTTTCACTTACCATATATGCAATGGTTCAAGAACCAAGGGTATAAAGTACATGTCGTAGCAGGTGGTGATGCTGATGTTGTAGTACCAATTGCAGATAAACAGTTTACTCTACCAATAGAGCGTAGCCCATTCAAAGTATCCAATATCAGGGCTTGTAGCAAGTTGAGTTCTATTATAAAGCGGGAGCAATACTGCCTTGTTCTTTGCCATACAGCTATGGGAGCTGTTGTTGCTCGTTGGGCAGCTCGTAAAGTCCGATCGAAAGGCTGTCTTAAAGTGCTTTACACTGCCCATGGCTTTCATTTTTTCAAAGGTTCCCCAAAACGTTATTGGTGGATGTATTATCCAATGGAGAAATTTCTATCGCGATACACTGATGCTATTATTACCATAAACCAAGAAGACTTTAATTTGGTGAAAACCCATGGCTTTCACAATAAAGATACCTATAAGATTCCTGGAATTGGAATTAATACCAAGCGTTTACTGTCTACCTCATTAGAGCTTAGACATCGTCTACGTCAGGAATATGGTTATGAGGATAGTAATTTGATATTGATATATATAGCGGAATACATTGAACGTAAGAACCATTTATTTATTATAGACACTTTACCTCAATTATCAAAGAGAATCCCCAATATAAAGGTTTTATTTGCAGGAAGAGGATGTTTGATGGAGCAGATGAAGGAGTATGCACGAGTCATACATGTAGAAAGGTATATTGATTTCTTAGGATATAGAAAAGACATAGGTCAGTTAATAGCACTCTCTGATATTGGGATTTCGGCAAGTAGGCAAGAGGGGTTGGGACTAAATATAGCTGAAGAGATGTATTCGGGTATACCTGTTGTTGTTAGCGAAGATAGAGGGCATAAAGAATTGGTTGTTAATGGTGAGAATGGCTTTATTTATCCACAGATGGACCAAGAAGCTTTTATTAATAGTATTGTGAAGATGGGCAAAGATGAAGAGCTAAGAAAACAGATGGGTGAAGATGCTAAAATGAAGATGAAGAAATTTGCACTGGACAATGCATTGGAGGAGATGGTGAAAATTTATCAAAAATATTTGTGATAAGTTAGTGGTTTAAAATTATAATTTTCCCTTTAGATTATGTATAAACACATTCTAAAAAGATGTATAGATTTTTGTGTTGCTTTTGTCGTATTAAGCATCTTATTATTGCCGTTGATGATAATCACTCTATGGCTTCATTTTGCAAATAAAGGAGCTGGTGTATTTTTCTTTCAAGAGCGTCCAGGTAAAGGAGGTAAAATATTCAAGATTGTAAAGTTTAAGACGATGACTGATGAGCGTGATTCCAATGGCAGATTACTGCCCGATGCACAACGCCTTACTAAAGTAGGTAAATTCGTGCGTTCTACAAGTATTGACGAACTGCCTCAGTTGTGGAATGTGTTGGTGGGTGACATGGCGTTGATCGGTCCTCGTCCTTTACTAGTTGAATATTTGGAGATCTATTCACCAGAGCAGGCGCGTCGTCATGAGGTGCGTCCCGGAATTTCTGGTTGGGCACAGTGTCATGGACGTAATGCTATTAGTTGGACTGAAAAGTTTAAACTTGATGTGTGGTATGTTGACCATTGTACATTGTTGACGGATCTCAAAGTGATATTAATTACATTTCAGAAAGTTTGGGGTAGAAAGGATATATCGAATGGTGTTTCTGCCACAATGCCAAAATTTAATGGAAAGAATTAGTGCATGAAAGAATTTTTCTTATATTTCATTATTAAATACCGTTCTTCTATAGAAGATATAGTTGATAAGATATGTATCTGGAATGGACGACATAAAACACATCGATGTATATTCTTGTATAATCCATATCTTGCAGATATTCATAGAAAAGCTAAAATAAGTGGGGAAGGGATATTACATTTTAACATTCCTTGGAATTTTAATAATTTGAGGTTGAATATAGGGCATAAAAAAGGATTGATAAGAATTAAAAAAGCTCAACTAAACATTAAAGGTGATTTCAGAATATATCCAGGAGGCACTCTTTTTATACGAGATAATGCAAAATGTACAATCGGTAGTGGATATATGAATGTAGATTCTAGGATACAATGTTTTCAACAAATTACAATCGGTGAAGATGTTGCTATTTCAGAACGTGTGACTATTCGTGATAGTGATAATCATCAAATAGTAAATTATCCTCATCAAATGTCTGCTCCTATATTAATAGGCAATCATGTGTGGATTGGAATGGGGGCAATGATTCTCAAGGGGGTAACAATTGGAGATGGTGCGATTATTGGAGCAGGTTCTATTGTTACTCATGATATACCGGCTAAGGCATTGGCTGTTGGGTGTCCAGCGAAAGTTATTAGAACAAATGTTGAATGGAAATGACAATGAAAGATATAGCGATATTTGGAGCGGGTGGTTTCGGTAAAGAAGTAGCTTGCTTAGTGGGGGCTATTAATAGGGCAAGGGGAGATAATAACCAATGGAACTTTATCGGTTTTTTTGATGACAGTATAGAAGCTGGTACTTCAATTTCTCATTTTGGAAAGGTGCTGGGGGGGATCGAAACTGTAAATAGTTGGGATAAACCTCTTGATCTTGTAATTGCTATTGGCAGTGGGGCTATTCTTAAAAAACTGTCAAATATCATCACCAATTCTAATATAAATTTTCCAAATCTTATTCACCCCTCTGTAGATATTCTTGATTTAGAGAGTTTTAAGATTGGAAAGGGAAACATTATACAGCGTAACTGTACAGGTTCGTGTGATGTTATATTGGGCGATTTCAATGTATTAAATTCATCTGTACAGTTGGGACATGACAATGTATTAGGGAGTTTTAATGTGCTTATGCCTGCAGTACGTATATCAGGTGCTGTAACTATAGGTGATGGAAACTTTTTTGGAGTAGGCAGCATTGTATTGCAGCAAATAAAGATTGGTAATAATGTGCGTCTAGGTGCCGGTAGTGTACTTATGACCAAACCTAAAGATGAACATTTATATATGGGTAATCCTGCAAGGAAAATTCAATTGTAAATTATTAAATTAATCATAAACTGAAAAAATATGGATACAAAGATTTTTATTGAGAAGTTCGCAGAGGCTCTTGAAATTGAAACTACTGATGTTTTGAGTACAGAAACAATTTTCCGTGAATTAGAGGAATGGGATTCACTGGCGTATCTGTCTGTGATTGCAATGATGGATGAAGAGTTTGAAATTCAGATTGAGAATGTGGAGTTCAAACAGTTGAAGACTTTGGGCGACATCATGAACTATATTACCAATAATAAGTAAAAGTAGGCTGATTATGGCTTTTCTTAAATATAAAGGGGTGGGTGTTACCGCTTTGGCTGGTGCTGTTCCTCAACGGATTGTTAATAATTATAAATATACAGAGTTTTTTCCCGAGGATCAAGTGAGAGAGGTGGTAGACAAAGTGGGTATCTATGAACGTCGTTTTGCTGATGCAGAGACATGTTCATCAGATTTATGCTTTGCAGCAGCCGAGAAATTAATAGCTGATAACAATATTGACAGGAATGAGATTGATTTACTCATCTTTATTTCACAGACTCCTGATTACCGTATGCCTGCTACATCAGTACTGTTGCAGGATCGTTTGGAACTATCGAACTCTTGTATCGCTTTTGATGTTAATCTTGGTTGTTCGGCTTTTATGTATGGACTCAGTATTGCTTTCTCAATGGTGAAAAATGGTAGCTTGCGTAAAGCACTGGTGCTTGATGGCGAAACACGTTCTAAGGTTTATTCACCAAAGGATCGCCGTTCCGCCTTTTTGTTTGGAGATGGCGGTGTTGCTGCGCTTGTAGAATGCGATGAGAAGTTTGGTGATAGTTGGTTCTCATTTAATTCTGATGGTTCACGTGGTGATCTCATTAAAATTAACGGTGGTGGCTACCGTATGCCTAGTTCAGCTGAAACAATTAAAGAAAAGGTTGTTGATGAGTATGGTAATATTCGTTCTGATGAGCAAGGATATATGCAGGGAGGGGATGTTTTCAATTTCGTTATCCGTGAAATCCCCCGTGACATCAAAAAAGTGATAGAGTGGAGTGGGATGGACATCCAGTCACTGGATTACTATGTATTTCATCAGGCTAATAATTTTATCAACAGCTATTTGGCTAAGAAATTGAAACTTAATATTGACAAAATCCCTTCAACTATCGGTAAGTATGGTAATACGTCTTCGGTAAGCTGTCCACTTACTATTGCTGACCAATTGAAGGGCAAAATGGGCGGTGAAAAATATCTTATGCTTAGTGCTTTTGGTGTGGGTATGACATGGACTACTGCTATTGTTCCTTTTGTTGATTTAAAGATTAGTGATATAGTAGAGGTTGCTCATGGTGAGTGCGTGTAGAGGGGCATGGATAATCCGTTTTCATTAGAAGGTAAAAATATAATAGTGACAGGTGCCAGTAGTGGCATTGGACGTAAATGTGCTATGGATTGTGCTGCTATGGGCGCGCGTGTTATTCTTATAGGACGCAACGAACAACGATTGCAAGAAACTATGTTACAAATGGCTAACGATAATCATGTGTTGCTATCACTTGACCTCACAAATATAGAATTGATGGCTCAAAAGGTGAAAGAAGTAGTAAAAGAAGTAGGTTTCATAGCCGGTGTTATCAACTGCGCAGGTGTCAGCTCTGTTACCCCTCTGAAACTTATTAAGGAAACTGATATGACAGCTATGATTCAATCCAATATTTATTCAGCTTTGTTTTTAACAAAGGAGATTTGTCGTATGGGGCACTATGATAAGACTGGAACAAGTATCATTTTTTTGTCGAGTATCATGGGACTTGTAGGAGATAATGCAAAGACCATGTACAGCCTTACAAAAGGTGCTTTACAATCGGCCTGTCGTAGTTTAGCCATAGAGTTAGCACCTAAGAAAATACGTGTTAATTGCGTAGCTCCTGGTGCTATCATGACTCCTATTAATGCCAACCTTCCTCATATGGCTGATCCTGAAAAGCGTGCTGTACTTGAGGCTAAGCATCCGTTGGGGTTGGGTGAGACATCTGATATTAGCAATGCTTGTATTTATCTGCTAAGTGATGCTGCGCGTTGGGTTACAGGGCAGACAATTGCCGTTGATGGCGGCTATACTGCATATTAATGACAATACACCGTATAGTGAACAGCGTGTTTCATTCATGCACATACATTGTGTATGAGGAATGGAGCAATGATGCCTTTATTGTGGATTGTGGCGATGTACAACCTATAAAGGAATATCTACAAAGGCATAACCTGAAATTAGCCGCTGTGTTACTTACTCATTCTCACTTTGACCATATTTATGGATTGCCTGAAATTGCTGTCACCTATCCCCATGCTGTTATTTGTACATCAGAGAATGGAGTAAAGGGGCTAAAGGAGCCGAAGTTGAATATTTCTCGTTATCATATAGAGGCTTCTGATATATCTTTTGAGTCTGAGATGATTCATACTTTGTACGATGGTGAGGTTAATTTTTTAGCAGGAATGAAGGTTGCTGCAATCTTAACTCCCGGCCATGATTGGAGCTGTATTTCTTATTTGTGTAATGGTTTCTTGTTCACAGGTGATAGCTATATTCCCGGCACTAAAGTGGTTACAAAATGGCCTAAGAGCAATAGACAGGAGGCACAGGATAGTTGGGAAAAACTTAAAAGTTATGAATTGAGTGGTGTAAAAATAATGGCCGGACATTACATTCTATGAATTTAATTAAAACCCAATAAAAATTGAAGTAAAATGAGTTACGTACCCGAAAAAACAATTTACCTCTGCCTTGCCCACATGAGCGAGGAAGGTGCTGAACAAAAATATGTAAAAGAGGCATTTGATACTAACTGGGTGGTACCTTTGGGACCAAATGTGAATGCGTTTGAAGATGAGCTTAAAAAATTCGTTGGAGGTACAAGTGAAATTGTTGCACTCTCTGCGGGCACAGCTGCTGTACATCTGGCATTAATTGCTTGTGGAGTAAAGCTAAGTGACGAGGTTATAGTCCAGTCATTTACATTTTGTGCTTCGTCACATCCGATCATTTATCTTGGCGCAAAACCTGTATTTGTGGGTTCGGAAAAGGAGACATGGAACATGGATCCTATTTTGCTCGAAGAAGCTATCAAAGATCGTATCACTAAGACAGGGAAGAAACCAAAAGCAATTGTACCTGTAGCGCTTTATGGTATGCCTTACGATTGTGAGAAGATAATGGAGATCGCTAATCGTTATGATATTCCGGTAGTGGAAGATGTTGCTGAAGGATTCGGTTCTAAGTTCGATGGTAAAGTGTTGGGTACATTTGGTAAGTTTGGTGTATTATCATTTAACGGTAATAAGATGATTACTACGTCAGGTGGTGGTGCTCTAATCTGCCAGAATGCTGAGGACAAAAATACCATTATGTGGTATGCAACTCAAGCTCGGGATGCTTATCCTTACTATCAGCATACTGCGATCGGTTATAATTACCGCATGAGTAATGTTTGCGCCGGTATAGGTCGTGGCCAAATGACTGTTGCTGATACACATATTGCTCATCATAAGCATGTGCAGGTACTTTATGAAGAACTGTTGGCAGATGTAGAGGGTGTTCATATTCACAAGCAACCTGCTGATTCCCGCTATGATTCTAATTTTTGGCTTTGTACTGCTAGCATCGACCCGGAAGTGAAGGTGGTAGGGCAGGAGAATGCCTATAAGGAAGTTGTCAAGACTGCTGTGGGGGGGGCTGCCGGTGTGATTAAAGCCGTAGATAGTGCTACTACTGATTGTCAGCCGAATGAGAATGTGGAAGCATTACGTATATTCATGCTATCTAAGAGGATAGAATGCAGGCCTGTTTGGAAGCCGATGCATAAGCAGCCAGTTTATGCGGATGCTCCTTTCTATACTAACGGGGTGGAAGAGGATATTTTCAAGGTAGGGTTCTGTCTACCTGCGGGTCCTTATGTGACGGATGATGATGTGCGTTATATTGTGGAATCAATCAAAGAAGCGATTGTAAGGTAATGTATAATTGATTGGGATTAACAGTTTAAACAATAAAATAGATAAAAACGAATGGCTGATAATGAAACCTCTGTCAGCCATTCGTTTTTATCAGCTTATATTAGCAAATACTCTTTTGTACAGCTAAAACACGGACACCCCTTCATCGGATTCAAATCACGATGCCCCACAATCAGTGCTTTCGGAAACTGTCTTTTCAACTCTCTCAACAAAGCGAGTAAAGCTCCCTTTTGCTCCATAGTGCGAGTATCTTTCGGTTTCTCGTTTGCATCCAGTCCTCCCTCATAACAAACACCAACCGAATGGGCATTATGATTACGGCAGTGTGCCCCGACCTTTTCTAACGCACGTCCCCGGTGAATCTCCCCATCACGAGTGATGTAAAAATGATAGCCAATATCACGGAAACCACGGTGCAAGATATGATCCTGTCGGCAAGCCTCCGCCGAAAGGGACTTTCCTTCCGGCGTGGCACTGCAATGAATGATAATTAATGTAATAGTCCGCATGGGGTTACATGCAACTTTGTATTCCGAACACACCTCCGATGGCGGTGGCTACAGTGATAACGATTTTGAGGACTAAGCTCCATACAGAGCGGGAAGATGATGATTTACTCATACAATAACAGGTTTTAAATAAATTAATAATAGTTTTCTTTTACCACAGATTTACTGTAGGTTTGCCATAGGTTTACCACAGATCTACACAGACTCACACAGATAAATAATCGACTACTTTAGCAACTACCAATTCAATATAATCTGTGGAAATCTGTGTAGTCAGTGGTGAATCTTTTAGGCAGCCGGGTCAGGCGCTTCACCACCTCCATCCGGTTTCGGATCAGGGTTGTCATCCGAATCAGAACCTCCTCCGGCAGTTGTCGGTTTCTGATATTCGGCCTGCTGTTTCAACTGGCTGTCGAGTTTCAGATTATTGGTCGACAGATTACCGGTGGCACGGGCTTTCAGACGCATGCCGCTAATATTCTTCTCCAACGAGAACTCTTCCAGCGTATCGGCTGCCTTACTGCGAATACCCACACCAAAAATGGCAAGATCATCAATTTTCACACACTTGCCGTCCAGCAACAATTCCTTGATGCAATCTACCATATCCGAAAGCACACCTTTGATGACACCACCGGAATACGGTGAATTGTGCTTCGACATATGTTCGGCAAGCTTTGCCAAATCAAACGTCTCGTCGCTTACTGCACGGGCGAACCACTTACCCGCATTCAAGCCTTTCTTCTGCTGGTTCTGATAAATTTTGTAACGAATCATAAAACAATAAATTAAAGGGTTAAACATATTGTCCGGGGATTCTTTTCCCTTTCGACGATACAAAAATACTACTCCGGATCTCCCGGAAATCAGCTGTGCACGGTTGTGTCTGGTAGCGGTCGGTTATTTGTCATTATAGTCGGTTATTCAATGGAAAAACGTTGGCTATATAGTCGTTTTTTGTTATTTTTGTAACAGTAAATCAGAAATATATCTATCATGAGTGAATTTAAAATACGTGCTTACGGGCGCATGGAACTGGCGCAACTCTATTCTCCGCAACTAACTGACATCGCTGCCTATCGAAAGATGAAGAAATGGATCTCTTTGTGTCCCGGACTTCTGCAACGCCTGTACGACTTAGGTTACGAATCAAAGCGACGCTCATTCACACCGTTGGAGGTGAGAGTCATTGTGGATGCTTTAGGAGAGCCCTAAATTAAGCGTCGCTTTATGGTGTATAAAGCACCGCTTTACGATGTCTAAAGCTTAGCTTTACACCTCCTAAAGCGATGCTTTATGCATGACAAACGATTGTTTCAGTCAAAACGGATGTGGTAATTGAAATGACTACTGCATCCGTAAATAAAACGGGTACAGTAGGTACACTTTTTCCGGTTCACTCATACACACACGCACGCGTATACAACCCTTTACCGTCCATACTGATTAATTTTCCGTGTTTGGTGAGCCGTTTCAGCCAAGTGAGGGCTGTGTTTTCCTTAATTCCCATGGCAACTGCTTCTTCCAGTAACTGTGTACGAGTAAATTCATCACCCAGTTTCTGGAAGAGATAATCACGATCGGCATTAGGACGGTGGCTGATTTCTGTATTGGGGAGGAACGATAGAATATGCGTGGCATGACAGTAGAGAGGTTCCGCAAGACTAAGCACAGCATGAAAGTCTTCCTGTGAAATGGATACATCCCAACGAGTGATGATGTCATCTTTGCGGTTGTCCGCAGGAATCTCCTTGTCCGGTGTGAAAGGAGAGGTGGGGGAGGTCTTGAAGTCGTAGGGCTGCGGGCTTTCGAGGGCACGCAATACGGCTACTTCCGACATGATTCTGCATAGATTGACGGCCAGACGTGCCACAAAACTATACATTTCCCTTCCATTAGCTACACTGGAGCGTTCAAACAAGTTGGAAAAGACGGTGTCGATTTCTTCTTTTTGTTCATCCGTGAGTTGCAGGGTATGAATGCCGTGCGCTTTTATCACGCTCAACTTTTCTTTCCATTCCAGTCCCATAGCGGTGAATATCTCCTCCCAATCTATCTCGTTGTCCATAAATTGGCTGATCCATTTACTTATTCCGCACATGTAATAATATAATTGGCGGGAGTATGATCCGTCTTCTGCCGTCGGAATGAAAGTTTGCACCTGCGACGGCGTACCCGAAATCAGAACGGAAAGATAGCTTTTCTTCACTTCCCGGTATTCCTGGTCGGTGCGGCGGTTGTAGGACAAGCGGTCGTGGTCGAACGCTTTGCGCAGGGTATCGCTCCAATGACCGTGATCCGATCCGATGGCGGTGGAAAGGGTGTCCGCTTCCGCTTCGCAGATAAGTCCGGTTCCGTCGGAGTCCATGATGTTTTGTAGGATACCCGTACCGGTGTTGTTGCCCGAAATGAGGAACATCCTGTTAGGGGGCATTTGTGGAGCCTCCTTTTTGGTTCGTTCTTTTCCCATTGCATCGTACTCGGCTTTCTCTTTTTTGTATGCTTTCATCTGTATGGTCACTTCTTTGCGAATCTCGTCGTGGATAGGTTCCACGAGTAAGCGGATGTAGGAAAGGATACCTTTGCCGGAAGCCGAAGGAGCCACTACGAAACATTGGAGGCTGGGGTGATGGTATTTGCCGCCATATAGGCATCGCACGTGGCGCGACATACAGGCACCCAGGGCAGTGAGCGCTCCCAATAGCATGATGTCGTGTTGTATTGGGCTGCTCCCGGCTTTTATGATACGTTGCAAAAATTCCGGCCAGTCGTTTTTCGGAAAAGTGGGCAATTGATGTTGCGGTTCACTGCCCGGCAATAGTTCTTCTTCCCCTTCTCTTTCTTCGGAGATATTGTCATTCCCTACCTTATTATACGCGCCCGTGTGTGGGGGAAATTTGCGTGCTGTACCTGCTGTACCTTTTGTACCTGTGGGATGTTTGGGCATTTCTTCTATGCAGATGCTTACTCCCGTCGCTTCGGCCAGGTGGAAAGCGGTGCCCAGGTGCACTTCTCCACGTTGGGTGTGGAGTGCGTTGGAGAATACCCGTTCGGCATGTTCGCGCTGATACTTGGGAGACACCCGGCACAGGCGATGAAAAAAGTCACGTCCTGCTTCACCGCAATCCGTTGCGATGGCGAATGACAATTGTACGTATTCAAGATAAGTGGGAGCAATGTCCGCTCCTGCCGCTTCGACTGCTTCGGTGAGACGGCGTAAAGATTCAATATCGGTCATTTTGATTTATGATTTTTGATTTATGATTTATTCGTTGGTGGTTCTGAACAATGCTTCCGGGTCGTAACTAAGGAAACAGGATCTCACGAGGTCTTTGCCGGAGAAATCTACTTTGGATTTTGTTTCGGAAGAAACTGCTGTTACCGTATTGTATGCCGTCTCTACGTACCGCATCGCCCAACTCATGTTGTCTGTGATATTTGGGATGTCATTTGTCGTGGAGGAATAATGGCAGGGAACAAATGCCTTTACACCCAGTCCGCTGGGGCTGACAAAGGTGAGTACAGGTTGTAGGAGAGGATCGTCATAGAGCATACGTCGCATTTCCACTGCTTCCTGATAAGAGTGGAGACCGTCCACATCTACTATCACCAGGTGAGACGGGGAGACGAAATCCTTACTGCTACGGCGGGTGAATGTGCCGCAGGGGGTCACATACGGTAGTAATGACGCTTTGGCGGTTCGTATATCTTCGGAGTTGCGTACTTGTTCGGTCAGGGCTTTGAGATTCTCGTTGCAAGTAATCATTTGGAAAACTTGTTCGATGGAGACTTCGCAGAAGGGGATAAGCGTGGGAGGAGTCATCAGTCGGCCTTGTTTGTCTTTGATAGGAGCGATAGGTGGCATGAAATAGGACATTCTGTAGTTGTTTGGCATCATTTTCTTTTTGTTTCAAGTTAAAATGTTTATTTTTGCAAAAAAATATGAGTGTGTTTCAAAACACGGCGTAAAATTAGTAAATGCAAAATAGACATCGTCCCGACATGTTGGGATGAAAGTGAAAATAATTAACCGTTACGGTGTAATTTTAACAATAAAAAAGAATGGAAAATGAAAAAGGTTTATATGTAGCTTTAGGAGTTTACATAGGAGAGTTGCAAAAGCGTGCGGATTTGAAAAATGACGAAATACGGAAGAGCGTACACATCGGCCACTCTACTTTTAATGATTTAAAAAAGGGGCAAAACGCCCATTGAGTGATTACGTAAAAGTGGTGGAGTGCTGTCTGGATGCCTTCAATGAAGAGGAAGCCGGAGTTATCTGGGATGAATGGAGGAGAATGTATTTTCGATACAGAAGAAGAAAAGAGGAGGAGAGAGGAGAACGGTGAAAAAACAGATAAGGTAAAAGTGGCAGGCGGGAAAAAGTTTCCCGCCTGCGGTCTTTATGAATGGATTTTTTTGTAGCTTTGTGAAAAATAAGATTGATATGGAAGATTTGTCTGGTAATTTTTATAATTTAAGAAAAAGAAGCGTATGAGTAGCAAGATATACCCCATTGGCATACAGAACTTTGAAAAAATCCGGAAAGACGGTTATTTCTATATTGATAAGACTGCTTTGATTTATCAGATGGTGAAGACAGGCAGTTATTATTTCTTGAGCCGTCCCCGTCGTTTTGGAAAAAGTCTGTTGATATCTACGCTTGAAGCGTATTTCTTGGGCAAGAAAGAACTTTTTGAGGGCTTGGCCATGGAAAAGCTGGAAAAGGATTGGACTACATATCCCATTTTTCATATCGATCTTAATACGGAGAAGTATGATACGCGGGAGAGCCTGGATAGTATATTGAATTTCACATTGGAGAAATGGGAACAGCAATATGGCACCGCTCCGTCGGAAACAACTTTTGCATTGCGTTTTCGCGGCCTTATTGAACGGGCTTATGAGCAAACCGGGCAGCGTGTGGTCATTCTGATAGATGAATATGATAAGCCCATGTTACAAGCAATAGGTAACGAGGAGCTTCAGAAGGAATTCCGTAATACCATGAAAGCTTTTTATAGTGTGCTGAAGACTATGGACGGTTGTATTCAGTTTGCATTTTTGACGGGAGTGACGAAATTTGGTAAGGTAAGCGTGTTCAGCGATTTAAATAATCTCGATGACATCTCAATGCGGAAGCAATACGTGGATCTTTGCGGAGTTTCTGAAAAAGAATTGCATGATAATCTGGAAATTGAACTGCATGAACTGGCGGATGCAAAGGAGCTGACTTATGGTGAACTGTGCAATAGATTGAGGGAGTACTATGATGGCTATCATTTTACATACAATTCTATCGGAATATATAATCCGTTCAGCTTGCTTAATACTTTTAAATATAGAGAGTTCGGTAGTTATTGGTTTGAAACGGGAACTCCTACTTATCTAGTGGAGTTGCTGAAAAAACATCATTATGACTTGGAACGTATGGCGCATGAGGAAACGAGTGTCGCTGTATTGAACAGTATTGATTCAACATCGGACAATCCCATTCCGGTCATTTATCAGAGCGGTTATCTCACTATAAAAGGGTATGACGAAGAATTTGGAATTTATAGTTTAGGCTTCCCTAATCGCGAAGTAGAGGAAGGATTTATTAAATTTTTGCTTCCCTTTTATGCGAACACCAATGCGGTAGAGTCGGAGTTTGAAATATAGAACTTTAACGCGAAAATGCGTAATATTGAGAAATGGATAGTGGAGTAATCTGTGAAATAATTGATGGAAAATCCCGGCTGAAGAAATAAAACGGCTGGGATTTTTTGTTTAGGATGTCTATTTGCCATTCTTGAAAAATATCAAATGGTAGCTATATCTTTTCCGTGTGCGATAACGAAAACGCAAAAAATAACAATTTATTATGTAGAAAAAGTTGGGGGAATGCTTCGTAGTTCACAAATAATGATTAAATTTGCCGCGATTTGTAATGCGGAGTTTGCAAAATGACGAATAATACTATAAAGCATCTAGGTATTGTGGAAAACATCCAAGGTTCTCATCTGTCGGTGAGGATTGTCCAGACATCGGCTTGCGCGGCTTGTAGCGCAAAAGGGCATTGTTCCTCGGCAGATAGTAAGGACAAAATCATAGATATTATAGATACCGCGGCTTCTTCCTATCAGGTGGGAGAGAAGGTGATGGTGGTCGGCGAAACGTCGATGGGCATGATGGCAGTGGTATTGGCTTTCGTACTTCCTTTCGTACTTCTTATTTTTTCATTGTTTCTTTTGATGGCGTGGATAGAGAATGAGTTGTATGCAGCACTTCTTTCTCTGGCTGTCCTTATACCTTATTATTTCGTTTTGTGGCTCAATAAAACGCGACTCAAACAACAATTTTCATTTACTATAAAACCAATAAATAACTAAAAACATTATGAATTTGATTCTGATTGCAGTGATTTCATTGGGAGCTATAGCGCTCGTGCTGGCCGCTATTCTTTATGTGGCTTCCAAGAAATTTGCCGTGTATGAAGACCCGCGGATTGCTCAGGTGGGAGAAGTGCTTCCCCAGGCTAATTGTGGTGGATGTGGCTATCCCGGTTGTAGCGGATTTGCCGACGCTTGCGTCAAAGCCGGTTCGCTGGATGGTAAATTCTGCCCCGTAGGTGGACAACCTGTCATGGCACAAATTGCTGATATCCTCGGACTTGCAGCCGGTGAAGCTGAACCGATGGTAGCAGTGGTAAGATGTAACGGAACGTGTGCCAATCGTCCGCGTACCAACCAATATGATGGTGCGAAGAGTTGTGCTATTGCCGCTTCGCTGTATGGTGGGGAAACGGGATGTAGTTACGGATGTCTGGGGTGTGGCGACTGTGTGGCTGCTTGTCAGTTCGATGCCATCCACATGAATCCTGAAACGGGGCTTCCGGAAGTGGATGAAGCGAAATGTACCGCTTGTGGCGCCTGTGTGAAGGCTTGCCCGAAAGCGATCATCGAAATCCGTCCGCAAGGAAAGAAGTCACGCCGCGTGTATATCTCTTGTGTGAATAAAGACAAGGGAGCTGTGGCACGTAAGGCTTGTACAGTGAGCTGTATCGGCTGTGGCAAGTGTGTGAAGACTTGTCCGTTCGAGGCTATTACGCTGGAAAACAATTTGGCTTACATCGATCCGAACAAGTGTAAATCTTGCCGGAAATGTGTGGAAGTTTGTCCGCAGAATAGCATTATCGAGTTGAATTTCCCGCCGCGGAAACCGAAAGAAGAAGCTCCGGCTGCTCCGAAACCGGCTACAAAAGTGGAAACTCCTGCTGCAAAGGCTACAGAAGCTCCGAAAGTAACAGAATAATAACAGAAAAAAATACAGAACTGTATGTTAAAGACATTTTCAATTGGTGGAGTTCATCCACACGAAAATAAATTGTCGGCACATCAACCTATCATTACGGCGGAAGTTCCTGCGAAAGCGGTTATTCTGCTGGGCCAGCATATTGGCGCACCTGCCAAACCGGTTGTTGCGAAAGGGGATGTGGTAAAGGTAGGCACACGGATTGCCGAACCTGCCGGCTTTGTTTCGGCAGCAATTCACTCTTCGGTCAGTGGTAAAGTGGCGAAGATTGATACCATAGTCGATGCCAGCGGTTATGCGAAACCTGCCATCTTCATTGATGTGGAAGGCGACGAATGGGAAGAAACAATCGACCGTAGCACCACACTGGTGAAAGAGTGTGAACTTTCCGCAGAAGAGATCGTGAAGAAGATTGCCGATGCTGGAATCGTAGGTCTGGGCGGTGCTTGTTTCCCTACGCAGGTGAAACTTTGTCCTCCTCCTTCTTTCAAGGCTGAATGTGTGATTATCAATGCCGTAGAGTGTGAACCTTACCTGACTGCCGACCATCAGCTGATGCTGGAACACGCGGAAGAAATCATGGTGGGTGTTTCTATCCTGATGAAAGCGGTGAAAGTGAACAAGGCATTTATCGGAATCGAAAATAATAAGCCGGATGCTATCGAACTGATGACCAAAGTGGCTTCCAGCTATGCAGGTATCGAAGTAGTGCCCTTGAAGGTGAAATATCCGCAAGGAGGTGAAAAGCAGCTGATCGACGCGATTACCAAACGTCAGGTGGCGAGCGGTGCATTGCCTATCTCTACGGGAGCAGTCGTGCAGAACGTGGGAACAGCATTTGCCGTTTATGAAGCTGTACAGAAAAATAAGCCGTTGTTCGAACGTGTGATTACCGTGACAGGAAAGTCGGTTGCGAAACCTTCCAACTTCCTGGCTCGTATCGGTACACCGATGAAACAGTTGATTGACGCTTGCGGTGGTCTGCCCGAAGATACGGGTAAGGTGATCGGTGGCGGTCCGATGATGGGTAAGGCGCTCGTAAATATCGAGGTTCCTACTGCGAAGGGCAGTTCCGGTATCCTGATTATGAATCAGAAGGAAGCCAAACGTGGTGAGGCGCAGACTTGTATCCGTTGCGCGAAGTGCGTGAGTGCCTGTCCGATGGGACTGGAACCGTACTTGCTCGGAGCCTTGTCCGAAAACGGAGATTTTGAAACAATGGAAAAAGAAAGAATCATGGATTGTATCGAGTGCGGTTCCTGTCAGTTCACTTGTCCTGCCAACCGTCCGCTGCTTGATTACTGCCGCTTGGGTAAGGGTAAAGTAGGGGCTATGATTCGTGCACGTCAAGCTAAAAAATAACGAAGTATGGAAAATAAATTAATCGTATCACTATCACCCCACGTTCATGGCGGAGACAGCGTACAGAAAAATATGTATGGCGTGCTGATCGCACTGATTCCGGCTTTTCTGGTGTCTCTTTATTTCTTCGGGCTGGGGGCTCTGATTGTCACGGCTACTTCGGTAGCAGCCTGTTTATTCTTCGAATGGGCGATCGTTAAATTCTTAATGAAGAAACCTGCTACAACCATTTGTGACGGTTCTGCTGTCATTACAGGTGTGTTGCTGGCATTCAATCTACCTTCCAATCTGCCTATCTGGATTATCATTCTGGGTGCACTGTTCGCAATCGGTGTAGGCAAGATGTCTTTCGGTGGTCTGGGCTGCAACCCATTCAACCCGGCATTGGCGGGACGTGTATTCCTGTTGCTTTCTTTCCCGGTGCAGATGACAACATGGCCGGTAGTAGGTCAGCTGACATCTTATATGGACGCTACCACCGGTGCTACTCCGCTGGCATTGATGAAACAGGCTATTCACGGCGATGCAAGTGCTTTGAGCCAGATACCTGATGCGCTGACTCTGTTTATCGGACAGAACGGCGGATGTATCGGTGAAGTAAGTGCGCTGGCACTGTTGCTCGGACTGGTATACATGCTCTGGAAAAAGATCATCACCTGGCATATTCCGGTTTCTATCATTGTGACTGTATTTGTATTTGCAGGCATTATGCACATGGTGGATCCCGAAAAGTATGTTTCTCCGATATTGCAACTACTCTCCGGAGGTCTGATGCTGGGAGCTGTCTTTATGGCAACCGACTATGTGACTTCTCCGATGAGCAAGAAAGGTATGCTGATTTACGGTGTTTGTATCGGTCTGCTGACGGTGGTTATCCGTCTGTTCGGTGCATATCCCGAAGGTATGTCATTCGCCATCCTGATTATGAATGCGTTCACTCCGCTGATTAACACCTATTGTAAACCAAAACGCTTTGGGGAGGTAGCGAAGAAGAAATGAAAAAGTTAGAATCATCTTTAAAGAATATGTTGCTGGTACTTACGGGCGTGACTGCTGTCTCCGTAGCGTTGCTGGCTTATGTAAATGAACTGACAAAAGGCCCCATTGCCGAAGCGAATGCGAAGACACTGAACGAGGCTTTGAAAAAGGTTCTTCCCGAATTTACCAATAATCCGGTAGCGGAAAGCGATACGATCTTCAGCGAGAAAGACGGAAAGAAGAACGTTGACTTTATCGTTTATCCGGCCAAAAATGGCGAAGAACTTGTAGGAACGGCCGTCGAAGCTAAATCAATGGGATTTGGCGGCGAACTGAAAGTACTGGTAGGCTTTAACGCCGAAGGTAAAATCTATAATTACTCGTTACTCGCTCACGCGGAAACTCCGGGACTGGGCTCTAAAGCCGACAAATGGTTTGGAGCATACGACCCGGCCAAGGGAGAACAGGCTGTGTCTCATGAAGAGAGTAAAAAGTCTATTTTGGGGATGAATCCGGGTGAAGCTCCGTTGACTGTCAGCAAAGATGGGGGAGCGGTGGATGCCATTACAGCTTCTACCATTACTTCACGTGCGTTTCTGAATGCTGTAAATGCTGCTTATCAGGCTTATAAGGCAGAAGGTGGTAAAGTGAATGGTGTCAGCGGTGCTTCTCAAAAGGCTACAGGCGCAGACTCTGACACTGCTACAGGAGCTACGATAAAGGTTGAACTTACTGATTCGGTCAGTGCTAAATAAGAAAGGAGACAGATATGAATAACTTTAAAGTAATGATGAACGGGATTATCAAAGAGAATCCTACGTTTGTACTCCTGCTCGGTATGTGTCCTACATTGGGTACGACTTCGTCGGCCATCAATGGTATGGGTATGGGACTGGCTACCATGTTCGTTTTGATCTGCTCGAATGTGGTGATCTCTTTAATCAAGAACCTGATTCCGGATATGGTGCGTATCCCGTCGTTTATCGTGGTGATCGCGTCTTTCGTAACCTTGCTTCAAATGGTGATGCAGGCATACGTGCCGGGACTGTACGCTACGCTCGGACTTTTCATCCCGTTGATTGTAGTGAACTGTATTGTGTTGGGACGTGCCGAAGCATTCGCCGCCAAGAATAACGCAGTTGCTTCTATGTTCGACGGTATCGGCATGGGACTTGGTTTCACCATTGCCCTGACATTGCTGGGTGCTGTCCGTGAATTTCTGGGAACCGGTAAGATTTTCGATCTGACCATCATGCCGGAAGAATATGGAATGTTGGTATTTGTATTGGCTCCGGGTGCTTTCATCGCTTTGGGATACCTCATTGCGCTGATTAACAGTTTCAAGAAAGCCTAATTCAATTAAATAAGAAAAGAATATGGAATATATATTAATATTTATTTCGGCAATCTTTGTAAACAACATCGTGTTGTCGCAGTTCTTGGGTATCTGTCCGTTCCTGGGCGTATCTAAGAAAGTAGAGACTGCGATGGGTATGAGCGCTGCGGTTGCTTTCGTGTTGACCATCGCTACCATCGTTACCTTCCTGATTCAGAAGTTTGTGTTGGATGTTTTCGGGCTGGGATATTTGCAGACGATTACGTTCATTCTGGTCATTGCCGGATTGGTGCAGATGGTGGAAATCATTCTGAAAAAAGTATCGCCTGCTCTGTATCAGGCTTTGGGCGTGTTCTTGCCTTTGATTACAACCAACTGTTGTATTCTTGGTGTGGCTATCCTGGTGATTCAGAAAGACTACGACCTGCTGACAGGTGTTGTGTACGCGTTTTCTACGGCCATCGGTTTCGGTCTGGCACTGGTGCTTTTTGCCGGATTGCGCGAACAGATGAGCCTCGTGAAAGTACCTAAAGGAATGCAAGGCACTCCGATTGCCTTGATTACCGCCGGTTTGCTTGCTATGGCATTCATGGGATTCTCCGGCGTGGTGTAAGGATTTACAGTTGATAATTAAATAGGGGATTGGAAGCTCTGCTGTATGGCGTCATACAGCTTTGAGTTTCCAATTCTTTTTTATACCTGATTGCCACCCAATCGTACCTAAATTACTTTTCAGCAAATAAAATTGTGGCAAATTATTGCTATTCCATTTTATTTCCATACATTTGTAACTCAAACAATGATAAGCCGAGAAACTAACCATTTTTATAAAGTATATGAAAGAAAGAATTTTAGTAACAGGCGGGACAGGATACATAGGGTCTCATACTGTTGTAGAACTACAAAACAGTGGATATGAAGTAATCATCATCGATAATTTATCAAATTCAAGTGCCGACGTTGTTGACAATATAGAGAAAGTTTCCGGTATTCGCCCAGTTTTTGAAAAGCTGGACTGTTTGGACTTTGCCGGTCTGGATGCAGTATTTGCAAAATATAAAGGAATTAAGGCAATCATTCACTTTGCAGCTAGCAAAGCAGTAGGAGAGTCGGTACAAAAACCGTTGCTTTACTACCGTAATAACCTGGTTTCTTTGATTAACCTTCTCGAACTGATGCCAAAACATGGAGTAGAAGGTATTGTGTTCTCTTCTTCTTGTACAGTATACGGTCAGCCGGACGAGCTGCCGGTAACGGAAAAAGCTCCGATCAAGAAAGCGGAATCACCTTATGGAAATACCAAACAGATCAATGAAGAGATTATTCGTGATACGGTAGCTTCAGGTGCTCCGATCAATGCGATCATGTTGCGCTATTTCAACCCGATTGGCGCGCATCCTACTGCATTGCTGGGTGAACTGCCTAACGGGGTTCCTCAAAACCTGATTCCATATCTGACCCAGACAGCCATCGGTATCCGTGAGAAACTTAGCGTGTTTGGTGACGATTATGATACACCGGACGGTTCTTGTATCCGTGACTTTATCAATGTCGTTGACTTGGCTAAAGCACACGTGATTGCTATCCGTCGTATCTTGGAAAAGAAACAAAAAGAAAAAGTAGAAGTATTTAATATTGGTACAGGACGTGGTGTTTCTGTATTGGAATTAATAAATGGCTTTGAAAAAGCCACTGGCGTAAAATTGAATTATCAGATTGTCGGACGTCGTGCAGGTGACATTGAAAAAGTTTGGGCTAACCCGGATTTTGCTAATAAAGAGCTGGGTTGGAAAGCCGTAGAAACTTTAGAAGATACTTTACGCTCTGCATGGAACTGGCAGCTGAAACTCCGTGAAAGAGGGATTCAATAAAAGAGAAACTTGTTTTAAATAACATAAAAGTTTAAACAAATCGTGCATGCGATTTGTTTATTTGATGCTAATCGACCTGAAGCTGTTTATGAGTATGCGAATATACGTAAATAGTACTTATGCCTCCCCGGCATAGACAGGAAAGATTGCATAGTAGTTTTGTCGTGTTTTATTTTGTGTTTGTGTTGTGACGGTACTACGACGTGAGTCGTGGTACCGTTTTTTGTTCGCCCATACTGGGCGAACAAAACTATGTTTATAGCTTTCCTTTGAAACAGAAAACGTCGCTTTCTCCCATTGTTTTCGGTAAAGAAGTTCCGGGGGCGAACAGTCCGAACACTGAAGAGCCAGAGCCGCTCATGGAGGCGTAGATCGCTCCTTGATGATAGAGTTCTCTTTTAATTTCCCCAATAACGGGATGTTGCGGGAATACACTTGCTTCAAAATCATTGATTAGGATATCCTTCCATTCTGCAACTGGACGCAGGATTGCCTCTTTGACCGGATATTCCGGACGGTGGGGATGAATATTTGAAAAAGCTTCCCGGGTAGAAACGAAAACGTTCGGTTTGACAATCATGATTTGGTAACCGCTTAATGAAAGCTCGATTGGTGAGAACAGGTTTCCGATTCCTTCGGCATAGGTCGGCTTGTTTTTAATAAAGAAAGCACAGTCCGCTCCCAAAGTGGCGGCATATACCTCCAGCTGTTCTTCGGATAATTCCAGCTGAAAATGATCGTTGAGCAACTTTAGCATAAAAGCGGCATCGGATGAACCGCCCCCCAGTCCGGCTCCCGAGGGAATATGCTTATATAAATGAATTTCGACAGGGGGAAGATGAAACTCCTTATCCAGCAATGAATAGGCCTTTGCCACCAGGTTGTCTTCCGGATTGCCGGCTATCTCCATGCCATACTGGTGGAGGATAATCTTCTTTTCTGTTTCAGAAGAAGTACGGATTTCGAGAGCGTCTTCGAGGGCTACCGGATAGAAAACGGTTTCCAGATTGTGATATCCGTCCGGGCGTTTTTCCGTGATGGAAAGTCCCAGGTTTATTTTGATATTAGGAAAAGCGAGCATTTGATTTATGATTTATGAATTATGATTTATGGGTTGCTAAATTGCGATGTTGTGGCAAAGATACTAAAATCTTCATTTTTCTTTATTCATTCTTCATTATTATATTCTATCTTTGTCGTTCCGATTGGAAAAAGCCTGCCAATGGAAGCCATCCAATCATAAATCATAAATCAAAATTCATAAATCATAAAAGTTTTTCATGGCCGAACAGAAAAGAAATACCCGCAATTCAAAGTCTACTAAAATACAACCGGTAAATGATTATGGACGTATTCAGCCGCAGGCGCCTGAACTGGAAGAAGCAGTTTTGGGAGCTTTGATGATTGAAAAAGACGCTTACTCATTGGTGAGTGAGATTCTTCGTCCCGAATCTTTTTACGAACGCCGGCATCAGTTGATTTATTCTGCTATCACCGATCTTGCGGTGAATCAGAAGCCGGTGGATATTCTGACTGTAAAGGAACAACTTAGCAAACGTGGAGAATTGGAAGAGGTGGGAGGCCCGTTCTATATTACTCAATTGAGTAGTAAGGTGGCTTCATCAGCGCATATTGAGTATCACGCCCGTATTATTGCACAGAAATCTCTGGCGCGTGAGCTGATTACATTTACAAGCAATATCCAGAGTAAGGCGTTCGATGAAACGCTGGATGTGGACGACTTGATGCAGGAAGCGGAAGGTAAACTTTTTGAGATTTCGCAGCAGAACATGAAAAAGGATTATACGCAGATCAATCCGGTGATTGACGAAGCCTATAAGCTGATTCAGAAGGCTGCGGCGCGAACCGACGGTTTGAGTGGTCTTGAGAGTGGTTTTACAAAGCTCGATAAGATGACTTCCGGTTGGCAGAATTCCGACCTTATCATTATCGCTGCACGTCCTGCGATGGGTAAGACCGCCTTTGTTCTTTCTATGGCTAAGAATATTGCTGTCGATTATCGGAACCCGGTGGCGTTGTTCTCTCTTGAAATGAGTAACGTTCAGTTGGTGAACCGTTTGATTTCCAATGTCTGCGAAATTGAAAGTGGAAAGATCAAGAGCGGACAGTTGGCTGGTTATGAGTGGCAACAGTTGGACTATAAACTGAAGAATCTGATGGATGCACCGCTTTACGTGGATGATACTCCGTCTCTGTCTGTATTTGAACTTCGAACGAAAGCGCGTCGTCTGGTACGTGAACATGGGGTGAGAATCATTATTATTGACTACCTCCAGTTGATGAATGCGAGCGGTATGGCGTTTGGTAGCCGTCAGGAAGAGGTTAGTACCATTTCCCGTTCGTTGAAAGGACTGGCGAAAGAGTTGAATATTCCGATTATCGCACTGTCGCAGTTGAATCGTGGTGTGGAAAGTCGTGAAGGTATTGATGGTAAACGTCCGCAGTTGAGTGACCTTCGTGAATCGGGAGCCATCGAGCAGGATGCCGATATGGTGTGCTTTATCCACCGTCCGGAATACTATAAGATTTATCAGGATGATCGTGGTAATGACCTGCGTGGTATGGCGGAGATTGTCATCGCCAAGCATCGTAATGGTGCGGTAGGCGAGGTGCTGCTCCGGTTTAAGGGAGAATTTACCCGTTTCTCCAATCCGGAGGACGATATGGTTATCCCGATGCCGGGTGAGCCTGCCGGGGCTATGTTAGGATCGAAGATGAATACAGGTGATGCCGGCTCGATGCCTCCTCCTCCCGCGCCTGATTTTGCACCGCAGACAGCGAATCCGTTCGGAGCACCGGGGGATGGACCTTTGCCGTTCTAGTTGCGTCCTCTGTGGTGAAATAACGCGCAATTTTTTATCAAACCTTCTCGGTCAACCGAAAAATCTTATTAACTTTGCGAATCTTTTTGAGAAACAATAAAAAATTAAGTATATGAATATCTCTTATAACTGGCTGAAAGAGTATGTCAACTTCGACCTGACGCCCGATGAAACGGCTGCTGCGTTGACTTCTATCGGCTTGGAAACAGGTGGTGTAGAAGAAGTGCAAACCATTAAAGGTGGTTTGGAAGGACTTGTGATCGGTGAAGTGCTGACCTGCACGGAACATCCTAATTCTGACCATTTGCATATTACTACTGTTAATCTGGGAGACGGTGAACCGGTACAGATTGTTTGTGGTGCCCCGAATGTGGCTGCCGGACAGAAGGTGGTGGTAGCTACTTTAGGTACGAAACTTTATGACGGTGACGAATGTTTTACCATCAAGAAATCAAAAATCCGTGGGGTAGAATCTACAGGTATGATTTGTGCTGAAGACGAAATCGGGATCGGTACGGATCATGCAGGTATCATCGTATTGCCGGAAACTGCTGTTCCGGGTACGCTTGCCAAGGATTATTATAATATCAAGAGCGATTATGTACTGGAAGTGGATATCACGCCTAACCGTGCGGATGCCTGCTCTCACTATGGGGTAGCTCGCGACCTGTACGCTTATCTGATTCAGAACGGTCGTCAGGCAACTTTACAACGCCCGTCAGTGGATGGCTTTAAAGTGGAAAACCATGACTTGAATATCGAAGTGAAGGTTGAAAACAGCGAAGCTTGTCCGCATTATGCCGGTGTTATCGTGAAAGGTGTAACGGTGAAGGAGAGTCCGGAATGGCTGCAAAACAAATTGCGCCTGATCGGTGTGCGCCCTATTAATAATGTAGTGGATATTACGAACTATATCGTTCATGCTTTCGGTCAGCCGTTGCATTGCTTCGATGCCGGAAAGATTAAAGGCAATGAAGTGATTGTGAAAACAATGCCCGAAGGTACTCCGTTCGTTACGTTGGATGAAGTGGAGCGTAAGTTGAACGAACGCGACCTGATGATTTGCAACAAGGAAGAGGCCATGTGTATTGCCGGCGTATTCGGCGGACTGGACTCCGGTTCTACGGAAGCTACGACAGACGTATTCATCGAAAGTGCTTATTTCCATCCTACATGGGTGCGTAAGACGGCTCGTCGTCATGGTTTGAATACGGATGCTTCTTTCCGTTTCGAACGTGGTATCGATCCGAACGGCGTGATTTATTGCCTGAAACTGGCTGCTTTGATGGTGAAAGAACTGGCTGGCGGTACGATTTCTTCTGAAATAAAAGATGTATTCACTACTCCTGCACAGGATTTTATCGTTGATCTTGCTTACGAAAAAGTACATTCTTTGGTAGGTAAAGTGATTCCGGTAGAGACAATCAAGAGCATTGTGACTAGCTTGGAAATGAAGATTACCAATGAAACGGCAGAAGGACTGACATTGGCTGTTCCTCCTTATCGTGTAGACGTGCAGCGTGATTGCGATGTGATTGAAGATATTCTTCGCATCTATGGATATAATAATGTGGAAATTCCGACTACGCTGAACTCCAGTCTGACTACAAAGGGTGAACACGACAAGTCGAATAAATTGCAGAGTCTGATTGCAGAACAACTGGTGGGTTGTGGATTCAATGAAATTCTGAACAACTCACTGACTCGTGCTGCTTATTATGATGGGTTGGAGGCTTATCCGTCCAATCACCTGGTGATGTTGCTCAATCCGTTGAGTGCTGATTTGAACGCTATGCGTCAGACCTTGCTGTTCGGCGGACTGGAAAGCATTGCTCATAACGCCAATCGTAAGAACGCTGATTTGAAATTCTTCGAATTCGGTAACTGTTATTATTTCAATGCTGACAAGAAGAACGAAGAGAAGGTACTGGCTCCTTATTCGGAAGATTATCACCTGGGCTTGTGGGTAACCGGTAAGAAGGTTTCCAATTCATGGGCGCATGCGGATGAAAATAGTTCGGTGTATGAATTGAAAGCGTACGTAGAAAATATATTAAAGCGTCTGGGACTGGATTTGCACAATCTGGTTGTAGGTAATCTGACAGACGATGTTTTTGCTGCCGCACTCTCTGTCAACACGAAGGGCGGAAAACGTCTTGCTTCTTTCGGTATTGTAACTAAGAAGCTGTTGAAAGCATTTGATATCGACAATGAAGTATATTACGCCGACTTGAACTGGAAGGAATTGATGAAAGCCATCCGTTCTGTGAAGATCAGCTACAAGGAAATTTCCAAATTCCCTGCTGTGAAACGCGACTTGGCATTGTTGCTTGATAAGAATATACAATTTGCCGAAATCGAAAAGATTGCATACGAAACAGAGAAGAAGCTGTTGAAAGAAGTGGAACTCTTCGATGTATATGAAGGTAAGAACCTCGAAGCGGGTAAGAAGTCGTATGCGGTGAGCTTCCTGCTTCAGGATGAAAACCAGACTTTGAATGATAAGATGATTGATAAGATCATGTCGAAACTGGTGAAGAACCTGGAAGATAAACTGGGTGCCAAACTTAGATAAACTTAAAATTGTCATTATTAAAAATATAAACCAATGGGAAGAGCATTTGAATATAGAAAGGCCGCTAAACTGAAAAGATGGGGCCACATGGCTAAAACTTTTACAAGACTGGGTAAACAAATCGCTATCGCTGTAAAGGCAGGCGGTCCGGAACCTGAAAACAACCCGACGCTGCGTTCGGTGATCGCTACTTGTAAGCGTGAAAACATGCCGAAGGATAACATTGAACGTGCTATCAAAAACGCAATGGGTAAAGACCAGAGCGACTACAAGAGCATGACTTATGAAGGATACGGCCCTCACGGTATTGCTGTGTTTGTAGACACATTGACAGACAACACAACTCGTACGGTGGCTGACGTTCGTTCGGTATTCAATAAGTTCGGTGGCAATCTAGGTACAATGGGTTCTCTTGCGTTCCTTTTCGACCACAAATGTGTGTTCACTTTCAAGAAGAAAGACGGATTGGATATGGAAGAACTGATTCTCGATCTGATCGACTATGATGTGGAAGATGAATATGAAGAAGATGATGAAGAGGGAACAATTACTATCTATGGTAATCCTAAGAGCTACGCCGCTATTCAGAAGCATTTGGAAGAATGTGGCTTTGAAGATGTCGGTGGAGACTTCACTTATATCCCGAACGACTTGAAAGAGGTTACTCCGGAACAACGCGAAACATTGGATAAGATGATCGAACGTCTGGAAGAATTTGATGACGTGCAGACTGTCTATACCAACATGCAACCGGAAGAGGGTGAAGAGTAAAGTAAGGTTATGGAATATGTTTATAAGACCCAGGGAACTTGCAGCACGAATATCGAACTGAATGTGGAAGATGGAGTGGTGAAGGAAGTTGCTTTCTGGGGAGGATGTAATGGTAACCTTCAAGGTATTTCCCGCCTTGTGAGAGGAATGAAGGTGGAGGAGGTGATCGCAAAACTTGAAGGAGTGCGTTGCAGTGGCAGACCGACCTCATGTCCCGATCAATTATGTCGTGCATTGCATGAGATGGGATATTGATTGATCTTCATTTATGTAAATTATATATTGATTTGTGACCTCTGGCAATTGGTTTGTCGGAGGTCATTTTTTTGCAGAAAGTCCTTATTTCCTTTTCTTGAGTAGTCCTTACTCAATCCTTTTATAATAATGTCCTCACAATTAGTGTATCATCTGTGTCCATAGGTCATCTACTTATTAGTCGGTATTTTGAACTAAAATTGATTCTCACTCGTTATTTATAAGTATATTTGTACTGGATAAACTATTATGCAAAAATGAAGAATATTTTTCAAGACTTAAGACGCAAAGATCATAAACGCTATCTAGGTGGACTGGATGTTTTTAAATATATTGGTCCGGGGCTGCTGGTTACTGTAGGATTTATTGATCCGGGAAACTGGGCTTCTAATTTCGCCGCCGGTTCCGAATTTGGCTATTCCTTGCTTTGGGTGGTTACCTTGTCTACTATCATGCTGATTGTCCTTCAGCACAACGTTGCTCACTTGGGAATCGTTACCGGACTTTGCCTTTCGGAGGCGGCCACTAAGTACACCCCTAAATGGGTGTCACGACCTATTCTTGGCACAGCAGTACTGGCGTCAATCTCTACTTCCCTGGCGGAAATTCTGGGAGGTGCCATCGCGTTGGAAATGTTATTGGATATTCCTATTATATGGGGAGCTGTATTGACTACGCTTTTTGTCTCCATCATGCTTTTCACTAATTCGTATAAAAAGATAGAACGTTCCATCATTGCGTTCGTTTCTGTTATCGGGCTTTCATTTATTTATGAGTTGTTTCTGGTGGAAATAGACTGGCCGGCTGCAACGGCGGGGTGGGTGACTCCTTCTTTCCCGAAAGGCAGTATGCTGATTATCATGAGTGTGTTGGGAGCGGTAGTGATGCCTCATAATCTGTTCCTTCATTCGGAGGTGATACAGAGTCACGAGTACAATAAGAAGGATGATGCTTCTATTAAGAAGGTATTGAAATATGAGTTGTTTGACACTCTTTTCTCAATGATTGTCGGTTGGGCGATTAACAGTGCCATGATTTTGCTGGCGGCCGCCACTTTCTTTAAGAGCGGTATTCAGGTAGAGGAATTGCAACAGGCTAAGTCTTTGCTCGAACCTTTATTGGGAAGTAATGCGGCAATCGTATTTGCATTGGCATTGCTGATGGCGGGCATTTCGTCAACCATTACGAGCGGAATGGCGGCAGGTTCTATTTTTGCGGGTATTTTCGGCGAGTCTTATCATATCAAGGACAGTCACTCGCAGGTGGGAGTTCTCTTGTCTTTGGGAATTGCCTTATTGCTGATTTTCTTTATTGGAGATCCTTTTAAAGGATTGATTATTTCGCAGATGGTACTTAGTATTCAATTGCCTTTCACCGTGTTCTTACAGGTGGGACTGACGTCTTCCCGAAAGGTGATGGGCGATTATGTCAATAGTCGTTGGAGTACGTTCGTGTTGTACTCGATTGCTATTATCGTTTCGGTACTGAACATTATGCTTTTGTTTTCATAAAATGAACATGAACTTATAAATATAGAATGATGAAAATTATTACTTATAACGTGAACGGACTACGTGCTGCCGTATCTAAAGGGTTACCGGAATGGCTGGCGCAGGAGAATCCTGATATTCTTTGTCTGCAAGAGACGAAACTGCAACCGGACCAATATCCGGGAGAAGTGTTTGAAGCATTGGGCTACAAGTCTTATTTGTACTCGGCGCAGAAGAAGGGATACAGTGGAGTGGCTATACTTACCAAGCGGGAACCGGACCATGTGGAATATGGGATGGGAATGGAAGCATACGATAATGAAGGACGTTTCATCCGTGCGGACTTCGGAGACTTGTCGGTAGTCAGCGTTTACCATCCTTCGGGAACGAGCGGAGATGAACGCCAGGCCTTTAAAATGGTCTGGTTGGAAGATTTCCAGAAATATGTGATGGAGTTGCAGAAGTCTCGTCCCAATTTGATTCTTTGCGGTGATTATAATATCTGTCACGAGCCGATTGATATTCATGACCCTGTCCGGAATGCGACCAACAGCGGTTTCCTTCCTGAAGAACGGGAATGGATGACGCGTTTCCTGTCTGCAGGATATGTAGACTCTTTCCGTACGCTTTGTCCGGAGAAACAGGAATATACCTGGTGGAGCTATCGTTTTAATTCGCGTGCCAAGAATAAAGGCTGGAGAATTGATTATTGTATGGTCAGCGAACCGGTACGCCCGCTGTTGAAACGGGCGTATATTTTGAATGAGGCCGTACATTCCGACCATTGTCCGATGGCTCTGGAAATATTATAGAATGGTAATACTCAATTTACGGGTGTCTCCTCCGTCGCGAAACTCGCCGAGGTAGACGCCTTGCCATGTACCTAAGTTCAAACGGTGGTTTTTGATGGGGATGGTGACCGAGCTTCCTATCAGGGAGGCTTTTATATGGGCACTCATATCGTCAGGGCCTTCAAGGGTATGGATGAAGTAGGGAGCACCGTCGGGAACGAGTTTATTAAAAAACGTCTGAAAGTCATGCCGTACGTCCGGGTCTGCATTTTCGTTGATGGTCAGTCCGGCAGAAGTGTGTTTGATAAAGACTACCAGCAGGCCGCTTTCAGGAAGTGCGGGTAGCTGTGAGACAATATCGCGCGTGATTAGGTGAAATCCGCGCGAATAATGAGGTAGTTGGATGTCAAATGTTGTAGCCATATATATTTTAGCTTTTTAAAATTTGGATGGTGGATTCAGATCCACATACGGATCTTTGACGGCTGATTCCATCATCGCGTTGATTGTGATTCCTGTATCTTCTTTATAATTCCTTCTTTTGTTCCATTCACGTATGTCCTTGAGAGTGACATCACGTTTCTTTCTGTTTTGAGGGAAATTACTTTTTCTTTTCCTATCGGCATATTCATCCTTTCTGGCTGCGCTCATCATAGCTTGGATGGCAATGGCTGTTGATTCTTTATATGAAATAGTTTTGTTCATATTTTCTTTTTTTTGATTTTAATCTTTACGCCCTATCCGGTACAAAGATACTTTTTTATACTTTTGCACAAAATAAAAATGCAAAATAGTTTATGGAAGATAGAATACAGAAAGCAGTGGAGCTTTTTAAGAGTGGATATAACTGCTCACAGTCGGTGGTAGCGGCTTTTGCGGACATGTATGGATTTACACAGGAACAGGCATTGCGTATGAGTGCTTCTTTTGGCGGGGGCATCGGACGGATGCGTGAAACGTGTGGAGCTGCCTGCGGCATGTTTCTGGTGGCAGGCTTGGAAACCGGTGCTACGGAAGCAACTGACCGGGAAGGAAAAGCTGCCAATTATGCGGTAGTGCAAGAACTGGCGGCTGAATTTAAGAAGCGTAACGGCTCGCTGATTTGTGGCGAATTGTTGGGATTAAAGAAAAAAGAGCCGGTCTCCACTATTCCGGAAGAGCGTACTGCTCAATATTATAGCAAGCGTCCCTGTGCAAAAATGGTTGAAGAAGCGGCAAGAATTTGGTCGGAATATCTCGAAAAGCATCCAAAATGAGCTCCTAAAATGCTTTTTTATTACAAAAACGGTAAAAAAGTGCTCAATAAAGTGTTATATAACATAAAAATAACTATCTTTGCCTCCGAAATAAAATCTGAAAGTCTTTATGGCTGGAAAGATTTTAAGCATGTCTAACTAAAATTGCAAAGCAAATGTTGAAAGAAAAAGCTGGTGTAATTGCAGGTACTATCTGGAATGCACTGAACGAAACAGAAGGAATGACTGCCAAGCAGCTTAAAAAAGCAACTAAATTGGTTGACAAAGATCTGTTTCTCGGCCTTGGCTGGTTATTGAGAGAAGACAAAGTCTCTGTGGAAGAAGTTGAAGGTGAACTCTTCATCAAATTGATCTAAGCGAGTAACTCACTTAAGCAATAAAAAAATGCGTTGGTACATGATTATAATGTTATCAACGCATTTTTTTATATTCCGCCATTTACGTATCTTTGCACACCAAAAAGATAAAATAATAAGAATTCAGAATGAAGAATATACGCAACTTTTGCATTATTGCTCATATTGACCACGGTAAGTCGACTTTGGCTGACCGTTTGTTGGAGTTTACACATACCATTCAGGTTACTTCCGGGCAGATGCTTGATAATATGGATCTGGAGAAGGAAAGAGGGATCACTATCAAGAGCCATGCTATCCAGATGGAATATACTTATCAGGGTGAAAAGTATATCCTTAACTTGATTGACACCCCGGGACATGTGGACTTTTCGTATGAGGTATCGCGTTCTATTGCTGCGTGTGAAGGTGCGTTGCTGATTGTCGATGCTTCCCAGGGAGTGCAGGCGCAGACGATTTCAAATCTGTATATGGCTATTGAGCATGACCTTGAGATTATTCCGGTGATTAATAAATGTGACATGGCGAGCGCCAATCCCGAAGAAGTGGAGGACGAAATCGTTGAACTGTTGGGTTGCAAGCGCGAGGAGGTAATTCGTGCATCCGGTAAAACGGGTATGGGAGTGGAAGAGATACTGGCTGCTGTGATTGAACGTATTCCTCATCCCGAAGGGAATGAAGAGGCGCCGTTGCAGGCTTTGATTTTCGACTCTGTATTCAACTCTTTCCGTGGAATTATAGCTTATTTCAAGATTGAAAACGGCACGATTCGCAAGGGCGACAAGGTGAAGTTTTTCAATACGGGAAAAGAGTATGATGCCGATGAAATAGGGGTGTTGAAAATGGATATGGTGCCTCGTAACGAACTTCGTACGGGGGATGTAGGATATATAATTTCCGGTATCAAAACTTCCAAAGAGGTGAAGGTGGGAGATACCATTACACATATTGCCCGTCCGTGTGACAAGGCTATTGCCGGGTTTGAGGAGGTGAAGCCGATGGTGTTTGCCGGAGTGTACCCGATTGAGGCGGAAGATTTTGAAGATCTTCGCGCGTCTTTGGAAAAGTTGCAGCTGAATGATGCGTCGTTGACTTTCCAACCGGAGTCTTCATTGGCTTTGGGTTTTGGTTTCCGTTGTGGTTTCCTCGGATTGCTCCACATGGAGATTGTGCAGGAGCGTCTGGACCGTGAGTTTGACATGAATGTGATTACTACGGTACCGAACGTGTCCTACCATATATATGATAAGCAGGGCAATATGAAGGAGGTGCACAACCCCGGTGGTATGCCTGACCCGACGATGATTGACCATATCGAGGAACCGTATATCAAAGCATCTATTATTACAACGACTGATTATATCGGTCCTATTATGACGCTTTGTCTGGGTAAGCGTGGTGAATTGATTAAACAGGAATATATCTCCGGTAACCGGGTGGAAATCTATTACAATATGCCTTTGGGAGAAATTGTGATTGACTTTTATGATAAGTTGAAGAGTATTTCTAAAGGGTATGCGTCGTTTGATTATCATCCGAATGGTTTCCGTACTTCGAAGCTGGTGAAGCTGGATATTTTGTTGAACGGTGAGCCTGTGGATGCACTTTCTACTTTGACACATATTGACAATGCTTACGATATGGGACGCCGGATGTGTGAGAAACTGAAAGAGCTTATTCCGCGGCAGCAGTTTGATATTGCCATTCAGGCAGCTATCGGGGCTAAGATTATTTCCCGTGAAACGATTAAGGCTGTTCGTAAGGATGTGACAGCGAAGTGTTATGGTGGTGACGTGAGCCGTAAACGTAAACTGCTTGAAAAGCAGAAAAAAGGTAAAAAACGAATGAAACAAATCGGTAACGTGGAAGTGCCGCAAAAAGCCTTCCTCGCCGTACTGAAGCTGGATTAAAAATACTGCCGCAAGCAATTTTTCAGAGATCTGTTCTGAACAAATTGACTTGCGGTTAGTTTTTAATACACCAGGTGATTGCCTTCTGTCTGCAGAGCTTTCCTTGGCAATTACTTTTTAGCAACAAACAACTATAAATATGAGAAAAGTTCTGTCTTTTTCGGGCTTCCTGATGTTGGGGCTCGTGGTTTCGCAATTCCTGCCGATGATGGCAGGAGATGGGTATGGAGCTGTTAAATCCATATCGAATGTACTACTCTATGTATGTCTTAGTTTTATAATGATTAATGTAGGCCGTGAGTTCGTCCTTGATAAAACACGGTGGAAAAGTTACGCTCAAGATTATTTTATAGCCATGGCTACGGCTGCTTTACCATGGTTTATGATTGCTATTTATTATGTGTTTGTATTGCTTCCTCCCGATTTTTGGAATAGTTGGGAAGCATGGAAGGAGAATTTATTGTTAAGCCGTTTTGCTGCACCTACATCAGCCGGTATTCTGTTTACGATGTTGGCGGCTATCGGACTGAAGTCCAGTTGGATTTATAAGAAAATACAGGTATTGGCAATTTTCGATGACTTGGATACGATTCTTTTAATGATTCCTCTTCAGATTATGATGATTGGGCTGCGCTGGCAGTTGATTATTGTGGTGGTGATTGTGTTCTTGTTATTGTCGATCGGCTGGCAAAGATTGAATAAGTATGATTGGCGTCAGGACTGGAAGGCTATCCTCTTTTATTCAATGATTATATTTCTGGCTACTCAAATACTGTATCTGGGGAGTAAAGAATTGTATGGGGACGAGGGAAGTATTCATATTGAAGTCCTGTTGCCGGCATTTGTTCTGGGTATGATTATGAAACATAAGGAACATGACACACCTGTGGAACGAAAGGTGTCTACCGGGATTTCATTTTTCTTCATGTTCCTGGTGGGAATGAGTATGCCGCATTTTATCGGAGTGAACTTTGCGGAGACTCATGCTGGTTCTTATTCCGTGACTGGTTCGCAGGAGATGATGTCGTGGGGAATGATTATGTTTCATGTGGTGATTGTCTCTTTATTGTCGAATATAGGAAAGCTTTGTCCGATGTTCTTTTATCGTGACCGGAAATTAAGTGAGCGACTGGCTCTTTCCATCGGTATGTTTACCCGTGGTGAGGTAGGGGCCGGAATCATTTTCATTGCATTGGGATATAACTTGGGTGGCCCGGCATTGGTTATTTCAGTGCTTACTCTGGTATTGAATCTGATTCTGACGGGTATCTTCGTTCTTTGGGTGAAGAATTTGGCTTTGCGGAGTTATGCGGATTGACGTGATATGGAAATGTTGTAGAGCATTTTCTGTTTAGTGTGGAGGTGTGTCGAAACACTTTCTCTAATTTTTTTAGGCACGGATTATACGAATTGCACGGATAAGTTTATTTTCTTTCCGTGTTTATCGTGTAATCCGTGCCTAAATAATATCAGTTAGTAATCTGTCAAATCGTCTTCTACGTCAATAGGTAGAATCTTTTGGCTTTCTTCGTGTGGCAACTGTTCCACTTGCCGCAGTTTGCGTTCGATGGCACGTGTTCGTTTTCCCATGACTTCTTCGAGTTGGTCACCGGCGCTTTGCAAGTTCTTTTGTACTTTTTCAAGTAACCCTCCGAATTTACTGAATTCTGTTTTGACAGCTCCCAATACGGTCCAGACTTCTCCGGTACGTTTTTGGATAGCAAGTGTGCGGAATCCCATCTGGAGACTGTTGAGGATGGCGCCTAATGTTGTCGGACCTGTAACTACAATCTTATACTCCTTTTGGAGTGTTTCGATGAGACTGGTGCGTCGGATTACTTCGGCATATATGCTTTCAAACGGGAGGAACATGATGGCAAAATCTGTGGTAAAAGGCGGGTCCACATACTTATCATGGATGTCTTTTGCCATCTTTTTGATTGTATTTTCCAATTGTTTGCCGGACGATTCCATCAATGCTGCGTCTCCCGCTTCGAATGCATCGTAATATTGTTCGTATACATCTTTCGGAAATTTGGCGTCGATGGGGAGGTAGACGGTGCTGTTGGCGTCATCTTTTCCCGGAAGTTTGATGGCAAATTCTACAAATTCGGTTCCGCTCTTTTTGGTTTTGACATTGGCGTCGTACTGTTCGGGGCTCATCATTTGTTCTAAGAGTGCACCCAGTTGGACTTCGCCGAACGTTCCTCTCATCTTTACGTTGCTCAATACCTTTTTTAGTCCGCCGACATCTTGAGCAAGAGATTTCATTTCTCCCAGTCCTTTTTGCACGTTCTCAAGTTGCGAACGGACGATTTCGAATGATTGACCGATACGTTCATTCAGGGTTTTCTGGAGCTTTTCTTCCACCATCAGGCGCATGTCATCCAGTCGTTTCTCGGTGGATTTCAGTAATGCTTCCTGCTGGCGGGCCATCATGTCGAATTTCTGTCGTTGCAGTTCTCCGGTAGTCATCATATTCTTGTGCAGAACATCTTGGAGCTGTTGCATATTCTGGTTCAGCGTTTGCGTCATTTCCATGCGAAGTTCCCGGATGCTGCGGTTCAGTTCTTCCCGGTTTTCCTGCATTTGCTGACGCAAGGCTATTTGTAATTGTTCTGCTTGAGTTTGATTGTTGCCTTTGGTTAGTGATAATACAAGTAGGACTATCATTAACACGGCAATAACAATAAGTAGAATCAGTTCCATTAATATGTCAGAATTTCGTTTCCGGTTTCAGTAATCAGAATCATATTTTCCCATTGGGCGGAAGGCAGTCCATCGTCGGTGCAGACGGTCCATCCGTCGGCATCGTCTACAAACACTTCGTAGGTTCCCATATTAATCATGGGTTCGATGGTGAAGGTCATGCCCGGCACGATCATCATGCCTGTGCCCCGGCGTCCGAAATGTTCTACGTCCGGTTCCTCATGGAATTGCATCCCTACGCCATGTCCGCAGAGATCACGGACTACGCTGAATCCGTTCTTTTCTGCATGTTCCTGGATGGCGGCGCCTACATCACCCAGCTGTTTCCAGGGTTGTGCGGCAGCAATTCCTATTTCCATACATTCTTTGGTTACCTGTACTAACTTTTGCATATCAAGGTTGACGTCTCCAATCATAAACATACGGGATGCATCGGAAAAATATCCTTTGTAAATGGTGGAAACATCTACATTGATAATATCTCCGCTTTTCAGAATCTCATTTTTATTGGGTATTCCGTGACACACTACATCGTTGATGCTGGTGCAAACACTTTTGGGAAATCCTTCGTAGTTGAGTGGGGCAGGGATGGCACCGTGACTGGTGGTGAAATCATACACTAGCACATCAATTTCTTCGGTGGACATGCCTTCCCGGATATTCTCTGAAATATAGTCCAGCAGTGCAGTATTGATCTTGGCACTTTCCCGGATACCTTCCAGTTGCTCGGGAGTACGGAGTACTTTGCGCGGTGGAAGTTTATAACCTTGCTTTCTGTATTTCTGTATTTTTGCTTCTACTTCTGCCGGATAATTAGAGGGGGTAAACCGGAATCCCTTGATAAAGTTCTTCATTATGATAGCATATTTAATCGTATGACAAAGGTACGAGAATAAATGGAAAATATGCTTTCTTGTTTTCTAAAACTTTTCGATTCCTGATTGTCGGCACGGGTTACCATTCGTATGAAACACTAATTTGAGGTATCCATTCCCATCTTTTGCGGAGGACATTGTATTGGTATTGTACCCCTGTTTTTATTTTCCAGTTTTTATTTATTTTGAGAACAACATTACTACCCAATTGGGTGGGTTCCACTTCGGAAGGGAGGCCCCGGTGTTTTCGGGTATCAAGGTTTTGTACGCCATATATGTTGAGAGACCATTTGGGAGATAAATTATATTCTATTTGGCTTTGGATATGAAAGCAACTGGAATTTTCTGCAAAATTACTTTTACTGTGCAGCACAAGATTCTTGTTTATTCTTAACCAGGAGTAAGTGGGTAAAAAGGTGGAACCCGGTTTTAGGAATGTCTGATAAGTGCGAATGGAAGGTTTCGAAAAAATCATGGAAGATTTTAAAGTCGGTAGTGTGGGATCAAAATCTACAAATGGTTTTCGAGAGTACATGTTTTGCTCTACTTTTTCGATAAACTTTCTATTTATCTTGATCTCCTGATCGGATTCCAGCATTTGCTGAAGTCTCAATGAATCCTGTTTGTTCCATTCTTGTCCTGTTGCGGATAAGGGGAACAATAATAGGCAAAAAATATTGAATTGATATTTTCGAATGTCCATACACTGTGCTAGTAAAGTTTATTGTATGGACGGTGGAAAACAGGAAATGCTGCTCTAAACGATTAGCGACTAATAATAATTTCACATAATATGAGAATACTTTTCTTTTATTTATGATAGTTTTTTAGCCTTGAAAACCGGTTGTATCTTCTGAATCTCCGACTCAAAACCAAACCAGTAACCATGTCCTTCTTCATCGGTGGGAAGGAAACATAATCGTAGATTCTCGCGATATGCTCCGTATTCTATTTCCCAGCTTTCAGGTGGTAGCTGTCTTTTGGTTCTTACTTTTTCTGCCGGAGCTTTTTTTAATGACATACCCGCTTCTATCCATGCAATGCTGACTTGTGTCAGGTAGTCGGGATAATGATTCTTGCAGAAGTCATAGAGGATTAATCCTCTTTTTTCCAGGCTAAGAGGGGTGTCAATCACATCTGTTTGAACTAAATGATCGAGTAACTCATGTATAAAATGAGGGTTTTCGAGAATGAGTATCCGTGTGATGCTTCGCCAAGTTGGGGTATTGTAGAAACCGTCTAACAGGCGGGACAGATAATGTGCTGTCTGTAATTCATCTACGGTGATTTCACGAGTTTGAAGAACTTCGTATGGAGGGAGTGGAGAGTACTGTATGCCTAATTCGTCCGCTCTTCTTTTCATTTCGGTGCCCGGAAGTAATTTGAGGGATTCCAGTTGGATTTCTCCTGCGCCATACTCTGCTAAAGTACGGACATCATCGAAAATTTCTGATAGATGGTAGAGTGGGAGCCCTGCTATTAAGTCGGCATGGGTTTCCATGTTTTCAAGGGAACATAGATACTTGAGTCCGGCCAGAGCATCGGAGAGTTTGCCTATTCTCCGGCTTTGTTCAAGCACGTTTTCCCGAAGGCTTTGGATTCCGGCTTCCAGGTGTAGCAGTCTTTTAGGAAGGGTGGCTAATTCCTGTTTGAGTTCATCGGAAAGGAGTGCAGGATGAATTTCCAGATGAAAACAGATATCCGGGTATTCGCGGAATAGATTTAGTAATTCTTTTGCCCGTTTGTTGTTGTAATTGAAAGTGCGGTCCAGTACCCGTACATTCTTGATTCCGTGTTGGTGTATCACGTCAAGACGTTTCCGGGTTGCTTCAAGAGATAGGGTGCGAACCGGTTTTTCACCTCCACTGACACAAAAGGCACAGGTGTTAAAACATCCGCGGGTAGTTTCTAATTGCACAAAGGGTTTGCTCCAATTGAAGAAACGGCTCTCTTCAGGAGGAACTAATTCGGAAAAGTTCATGACACGGGCGAGCCCGTTGTCATGGTATGCTTCCGATTCATCCAGATAGCAGAGTCCTGTGATTGATTTCCATTCTTTTCTTGGCTGATTCCACACTTTTAACCATAAAGGAAATACTTCTTCGCCTTCTCCGCGAAACACTCCGCTTACAAATTTGTTCTTATATAAGAAAGCTTCATTATCTCCTAAAAACTCGGGACCTCCGAGTATAACACAGCAGTGAGGTAGTAATGCTTTTGCGCGTGAAACGATGTGCAGGAGTTGCTCATGATTGAATAGCCAATTGGTAGCTGCAATGATATCCGGTTGATGGCGGTAGATTTGATTGACGACACTGCCAGTGTTTTCATTGATCGTAGCGGAGACGGTACACCATTCAATGTCTGTATTATTTGCTATTTGGGCATGTAAGGCAGGTAATGCCAACGAAGAATGAGCGTACGAACTATTTAAATCAAGCCAAAGAAGTTTCATGTGGAAATTTTAATATTATCTTTGCAAAGGTACAAAAAACTTGTGGCTTGTAATGTATAGTAAATAAAAAACGCTAATTTTGTATTAATAAACGCAATAAACTAGAGAATTATGGAAATGATAAAGAGATATGCGGGTATCTTGATGATGCTGACTTTATTGCTTGGCTTTACTTCGTGTGAAAGTGAAGACGAGACAGAATTTAATCTGCCTGGTGAGTGGTATACGAATGAAGAGATTGATTTCGGGGCATATACCTGGGGAAGAGGTACGCTTATGACTTTTAACGCGAGAAATCAAGGAACAATTGGTTCTGCCGGTGATCCGAATTATTTGGTTTTTGAGTGGAGATGGATTGATGGAGGATATAATTCAATGGAATTATATTTTTATGGTGATGGCACTTATGCCTATATTTGGGGTGCGGAAGCTACCGATAGAACTTTTAGTGGAACATGGTATAATAATTGGCGGGATTTTAGGGATAGAATAGATGGACAACCATTCTATATGCGTCGTCAATAAAACAGTGATAAAGATTAAAAATAAAGCCAGAGTCAATCATGATTCTGGCTTTGTTTTTTGAATATAGGAATTTATTTTTTCAAAAACAACTTCTTAAATTCCGCCGGATAAGGCGTCTCGAACTCCATTAAATCTCCCGTTACCGGATGATAGAAACAAAGTTTGAAGGCATGGAGTGCCAATCGTCCGATAGGGTTGGGAGAATCTTCTCTTCCATATCTTCCGTCGCCGATAATAGGATGGCCTAAATCCTGCATGTGTACACGAATCTGATTCTTTCGGCCAGTTTCCAAATCGAGTTCCAACAGAGAATATCCGTTAGCGCGTTTGATTGTCTTATAGTGGGTAATAGATTTTGATCCACCGTCATCATATTCACTGGAACTTACGTAAAGCGTTTTATCAGTCAGCCAGGAAACGACTGTATCATAATCTTTTTCCATACTACCTTCCACTACAGCTACATATCGGCGGTCGGTCACTATCTCATGCCAGTTGTCGCGTAGCGTCCGCTGCGTTTTTTCATCTTTGGCAAACATCATCAGACCGGAAGTATCTCTATCTAAGCGGTGAACGATAAACACACGGAATTGACGTCCGGAGCGTTGCACATATTCATTCAGTATCGTGTAGGCAGTGCGCTCTTTCTGACGCTCCGTATTGACGGATAGAAGTCCTTGCATCTTTTCGACGACAATGATATAGGCGTCTTCATATACAATCTTCAGCAATCTGTTATTAAATTCTTTCTTTCCCTTTTGCTTGCTAATTTTCACTTTCATGCCTGCTTCAAGGGGAAAGTTGAATTGCGTGGTTATCACATTATCAACAAACACGACCCGCTTGCTTAACAACGATTTTAATTTCGTGCGACTTGCATCCGGCATCTTGGCAGCCAGGAACTCCATTAATTCCATGGGCTCTTTGACTGCATAATTGGTATATTGAGCACGTGCTTTTTCAGCAGGAGTTCTTCTAGGTCTTTTTTTCATTTCTTTTTTCTTTTGAGAATTTATTTTTCACCACAGATTACACAGATTAACACAGATTTTTATTACTGATTATTATAATCTGTGCTAATCTGTGTAATCTGTGGTGAACTCTTTATCGAAGTTTCAGCAACACCACATTTTCTACGTGATGAGTGTGAGGGAACATATCTACGGGCTGAACAGCCTTCACCTTATACTTTTCATTCAGTAATTGCAGATCCCGCGCTTGAGTAGCAGGATTACAACTTACATATACAATTCGTTTCGGTTCCGCAAACAAAATGACATCAATCACATCCTGGTGCATACCGGCACGGGGAGGGTCTGTGATGATTACGTCGGGGCGCCCATGCTGATTGATGAAATCCTGCGTCAGCATATCTTTCATATCACCGGCATAAAAAATTGCGTTCTTGATATCATTGATCTCTGCATTCACCTTTGCGTCTTCAATAGCTTCCGGCACGTATTCGATACCGATCACCTGACGGGCTTGGCGTGAAACGAAATTGGCAATTGTTCCTGTTCCTGTATAAAGGTCATATACCAGTTCGTTTCCTGTTAATTCGGCAAAGTTACGGGCTATCTTATATAAATTATAAGCCTGTTCCGAGTTAGTCTGATAGAATGATTTCGGGCCGACCTTGAAACGTAGTCCTTCCATTTCTTCAAAGATGTGGTCTTTCCCTTTAAATACGTGAACGTCCAAATCGTTGATGGTATCGTTGCACTTATTATTAATAATGTATAGAAGAGAAGTGATTTCGGGGAAAGAGTCCGCTACGAATTGGAGTAATTGCTTGAACAGTTTCATTTCGTGATCTTCTGTAATCTTGCAAATGACGATTACCATCAGTTCCCCTGTGGAAGATGTGCGTATAATCATATTCCGTAGCATACCTTCCTGTGTGCGCAGATTGATGAAAGAATAATCGTGTTCGTAAGCGTAGTCACGTACTGCGTTCCGGATGTGGTTGGATATATTATCCTGCAACCAGCATTTCTCAATAGCCAGTACTTTGTCGAACGCTCCCGGAATGTGGAAACCTACCGCATTCATCTGATCGTATTTCACGTCCTGACGAACTTCCTCGTTTGTCAACCAGCGCTTATTTGAAAAGGTGAATTCCAGTTTGTTTCTGTAAAACTCCGTTTTGTCAGAACCGAGAATCGGAGAAATCTCAGGAAGTTCGATCTTTCCGATACGTCTCAAATTATCTTCCACTTGCTTTTGCTTATATCTGATCTGCTCTGAATAGGGGAGCACTTGCCACTTGCAGCCACCGCATACGCCATAATGTTGGCAGAAAGGAACAGCGCGATTGGGCGACAGCTCGTGAAACTTCACCGCTTCAGCTTCGGCATATTTATTCTTTTTACGCTTGATTTGCAGGTCTACAACATCACCCGGCACTACATAAGGAACAAAAATCACCAGGTCGTTTACTTTTGCTATGGCTTTTCCTTCGGCAGCCACATCCATGATTGTTACCTTCTCCAATAAGGGAAGCTCTTTTTTCTTTCTTGCCACTTTTACACCAGTCTAATAATTACTTTGCAAAAGTAGGTATTTTTTTTGGAAAATTTTCGTGTATGCAGAAATATTCCAGATTGTAATGTCGAAATTGCATTTTGATAGAAAGTTTTTTCTCAAAAAGTTTTCTGGTTTGCGAAATATACTTAGATTTGCGAACAGAAAAAAATCATAATGTAACTTTAAACACAATATTATGGATAAAAAAAGAGTTTATACCTTTGGTAATGGTCAGGCAGAAGGAAAGGCTGACATGAAGAATTTGCTCGGTGGTAAGGGAGCCAACCTTGCTGAAATGAATTTAATCGGAATTCCTGTCCCTCCCGGATTCACAATAACTACAGATGTTTGTACGGAATACAATACGTTAGGACGTGATAAAGTGGTTGAGTTGCTGAAAGATGAAGTTGTAAAAGCAATCGCTCATGTGGAAGCGTTGATGAAATCTAAATTCGGTGATGTTGAAAATCCTTTGTTGGTATCTGTACGTTCCGGTGCACGCGCATCTATGCCGGGTATGATGGATACGATCCTGAACCTCGGATTGAATGATGAAGTGGTGGAAGGTATTATCCGTAAAACGGGTAATGCACGTTTTGCATGGGACTCTTATCGTCGTTTTGTACAGATGTACGGTGACGTTGTGTTGGGCATGAAGCCTACCAATAAAGATGATATCGACCCGTTCGAAGCTATCATCGAAGAGGTGAAGAAAGCGAAAGGGGTAGAACTGGATAACGAGTTGAAAGTGGAAGACTTGCAGGAACTCGTAAAGAAATTCAAGGCCGCTGTAAAAGAACAGACCGGAAAAGATTTCCCGACTTGTGCATACGAACAACTTTGGGGAGCTATCTGTGCTGTATTTGATTCATGGATGAATGAACGCGCTATTCTTTATCGTAAGATGGAAGGTATACCTGATGAATGGGGTACAGCTGTCAATGTACAGGCTATGGTGTTCGGTAATATGGGTGATACATCGGCTACAGGTGTTTGTTTCTCACGAGATGCCGGTACAGGCGAAGACCTTTTCAATGGTGAATACCTGATTAACGCACAAGGTGAAGATGTAGTGGCAGGTATCCGTACTCCACAGCAGATCACTAAGATTGGTTCTCAACGTTGGGCTGTATTGGCTGGCGTTACCGAAGATGTTCGTGCTGCGAAATTCCCTTCAATGGAAGAAGCAATGCCGGAAATCTATAAAGAATTGGATGCTCTCCAGACTAAACTGGAAAATCATTATAAAGATATGCAGGACATGGAGTTCACCGTACAGGAAGGTAAACTCTGGTTCCTCCAGACACGTAATGGTAAGCGTACAGGTGCTGCCATGGTAAAGATTGCTATGGACTTGCTCCGTCAGGGTATGATTGACGAAAAGACTGCTTTGATGCGCGTGGAACCGAATAAGCTTGATGAATTGCTCCACCCTGTATTCGATAAGGATGCTTTGAAGAAAGCCAAAGTGTTGACCCGTGGTCTTCCGGCTTCTCCGGGTGCTGCAACCGGTCAGATCGTATTCTTTGCTGATGACGCTGCCGAATGGCATGCTGCCGGTAAACGTGTGGTGATGGTGCGTATCGAAACTTCTCCGGAAGACTTGGCCGGTATGGCAGTGGCCGAAGGTATTCTTACGGCTCGTGGCGGTATGACTTCTCACGCGGCTGTTGTGGCTCGTGGTATGGGTAAATGCTGCGTATCGGGTGCAGGTGCATTGAACATTGATTATAAAAACCGTACGGTAGAGATTGACGGTGTACTACTGAAAGAAGGTGACTATATCTCTTTGAACGGAAGTACAGGTGTAGTATATAATGGTAAGGTAGAAACGAAGGCTGCAGAGCTTTCCGGCGACTTTGCCGAATTGATGACACTGGCTGATAAATATACTCGTTTGCAGGTACGTACCAATGCGGATACTCCTCATGATGCGGAAGTTGCACGTAACTTCGGTGCAGTAGGTATCGGCCTTTGCCGTACAGAACACATGTTCTTCGAAGGCGAAAAGATCAAAGCAATGCGTGAAATGATCCTGGCGGAAAATGCAGAAGGACGTCGGAAAGCATTGGCTAAGATTCTTCCATATCAACAAGAAGACTTCAAAGGTATCTTTAAAGCAATGGCTGGTTGCCCGGTAACCGTTCGTTTGCTTGATCCTCCTTTGCATGAGTTCGTTCCTCACGATTTGAAGGGACAGCAAGAAATGGCGGATACGATGGGTGTAAGCCTGCAATATATCCAGCAACGTGTAGAGTCACTGTGTGAACATAACCCGATGTTGGGTCACCGTGGTTGCCGTTTAGGAAATACTTATCCTGAAATTACTCAAATGCAGACACGTGCAATTTTGGGTGCTGCATTGGAACTGAAGAAAGAAGGAGTGGAAACTCATCCGGAAATCATGGTTCCGTTAACCGGTATCTTGTATGAATTCAAGGAGCAGGAAAATGTGATTCGCTCGGAAGCTAAGAAATTGTTTGAGGAAGTAGGAGATAGTATTGACTTCAAAGTAGGTACAATGATCGAGATCCCGCGTGCTGCTTTGACTGCCGACCGTATTGCTTCTTCTGCCGAGTTCTTCTCATTCGGTACAAATGACTTGACGCAGATGACCTTCGGTTATTCTCGTGATGATATAGCTTCTTTCCTTCCTGTTTATCTGGAAAAGAAGATTTTGAAAGTAGACCCGTTCCAGGTTCTCGACCAGAATGGCGTGGGACAGTTGGTACGTATGGCTACAGAAAAGGGCCGTGCTATCCGTCCGGATCTGAAATGTGGTATTTGTGGTGAACATGGTGGTGAGCCTTCTTCAGTGAAGTTCTGTCACCGGGTAGGTTTGAACTACGTTAGTTGTTCTCCATTCAGAGTGCCGATTGCCAGATTGGCGGCGGCGCAAGCTGCAATCGAGGGATAAAGGCGGTATAGCTGATATTCAGTTAATTAGGCGGTATGCTTTTCATTTACAAAGGCTTACCGCCTATTGTGTTTTAAAAATGTACGTGCATTTTGCACAAAAAATGAGTAGAATAAACGCAAATGTTGTACAATAGTTATGCAGTTTTGACAACAGTGTTGTACAAGTGTTGTACAAATGCTTTTTCCGTATAGTCAATAAGTTACGGGCGTTTTGCCTCAATCACATTGGAACACGGAACAATCACTTTGGAACATAGTACGCCCAAACAGAATGTTTAATTATAAAACGAATATAAAATGGCAACATTGAAAGCAGTAGTGAGAACGGCACGGGCTGACGGATTTTATCCGGTGTATATCCGGGTGACTCATCATCGAAGCTCTGCGTTCATTAAGACAGACAAGATGGTGACGAAGAAGGAACTCACCAAAACTAATGAGATTAAAGACCCGTATGTTTTGCAATTCTGTTCGCAGAGAATATTGGAGTATACGGAGAGACTTAATAGCAAAAATATCGAGCATTGGACAGTCAAGGAAGTAGTCGAGTTTCTTGCAAGTGGGAATGATGACGTTTGTTTTTCAGATTATGCACGAAAGCATATCAACCGAATGATTGACAACGGTCAACAACGTAATGCTAAAAACTATCAGCTGGCATTGCAACATCTGGAGCGTTTTTTAGGAACAACGCAGATAATGTTCTCACACCTTACATCGCACTTGATGAATAGGTGGATTAAGTCGCTTGAACAGACACACCGAGCTAAGGAGATGTATCCTATCTGTATGCGACAAGTATTTAAAGCTGCTATTTTGGAGTATAACGACTATGATAATGGGATTATTCGTATAAAGACTAATCCATGGGTGAAAGTGGAGATTCCTTCGGCAGATCGTGCAGAAAAACTTGCCATTACACCCGAAGCGTGTCGGGAATTCTTTTCATTTCCTCTGCCGGAAAGTAAGATGAAATATCCACAGACGGAGTTCGGACGTGATATAGCCATGATGGTGCTTTGTTTGGCAGGAATCAACACAGTTGATCTATACAATTTGAAAAAGCAGGATTATCGGAACGGCATCATTCACTATCAGCGTGCCAAGACAAAGAAGTTTCGTGCCGACGGTGCATATATGGAAATGCGCGTGCCGGCAATTATTCAACCACTCTTCGATAAATATCTCAATACGAAAGAGGATGACGATCGTCTGTTCAATTTTTATCAGCGTATGACAACATCTGACAGTTTTGGTTCCAATGTTAACAGTGGAATTAGGCAAATATGTGAGGCCATGGGAATGGCAAAAGAAGAACGGTATTCGGTCTATACATTCCGGCACACGTGGGGTACTGTGGCACAGAATGACGTGAGAGCTTCAATTGATGAGGTTGCATTTGCGATGAATCATGCTGCTGGACATAAGGTAACACGGGGCTATATAAAGATTGATTATTCTCCTGCTTGGGAATTAAACGAGAAAGTGGTTGATTTCATTTTCTTCTCCGGTAAGACATCTGTTCGCGAGCAGAAGCAGGAAGATACGCATTTTAGATTATCATTCCGATATATGGTAAATGGGGCGGCTTACCACAATGGACAGAAAGTTGCAGAGTTGACTGATGTAGGATTCAACAACGTGGACGATGTTATAGCACGACTTGTGACAATGTTACCCCAAGATATTCCTAACCGTTCTATGGTGATGTTTAAAATCGTCAATCTTGATAAGAATCAGACGGTAGTATATCAGCGGCAGAAAGGAAAGGGCTTCTGATTTTTTCGAACCTACAAGGAACTTTTTCTTTGTAGGTTTTTGTTTTTATGAAGAAAAGCGACATCCTTTCGGATATCGCTTTCAAGCAAAACTGTATTATATTACCCCTAAGGGTAAGCAACTCCTCGCGTCTAAAGTAGAGAGAAGTAGATTATTCTTCGTCGTCCTCTTCATCTCCAGCAAGTTCGACCAGCTTATCCTCAATGGTCTTTTTCGTCTCTGTTGCGACATCAAGTGTTGTTGTCTGCAATTTCGGTGCAACATAAGCTGTAAACTTTTCCATAGCTGCAACTCTATCTTTGGGGTCAAGGTCGGCTATATCCTTCACGAAAATATCAGAATTGAAGTATTCGTCGAGCATTTTTGCAATTGCTCCACGGACTGTTGAGGACACTTTGTTAGGTGTTCCTGCTACTCTCCCTCCTGTTTTTCTTCCCTGTGCCATGAACTGTAAAAAGATAAAATGATGTTGCGAATATAAGGGCTTACTTTCGCAAATGAGGTATAACTTTTAATAATTAAAACAAAGGTCTTATGGGATTAATTGGAAGTGCTATAGGAGCGGCAGGTAGCATATTTGGCGGTAT
>ERZ772877.204-NODE-204-length-90608-cov-5.97395_pt1 | contig 90608 bp, 81 predicted proteins | sample MGYA00580583_ERZ772877 | MGnify/ENA primary metagenome ERZ772877 (study PRJEB29015, sample SAMEA2737661) | human gut metagenome | biome: human gut; feature: human-associated habitat; material: faeces | place: China | collected 2012 ... | reverse complement strand
CAGAGGAGGACACCGCTGCACAAGCAGCTTCTTCCGAGGGCAGCTGCCCCAGAATGTTGCGTCCCTTACCCCACAGGGTCAAATCACCGTTTTTCTTTTTCCGGTACAGAGCCGGCAGGGAAAAAACAACAAGGACGGCCAGAACGATCAGTGTAATTGTATTTTGTGTCATTTGGATACCTCAAAAGGGGGATTGAAATAGAGAGCATGGTCGCCCATGTTGGGGCCTTGCATGACCACGTTCACGTTGTTCAGGTGGGTAAAGATCGCATTTTGCAGGCGCTCACGGTCGTTGGCGCGGATCGCTTCCAGAATATCCGTGTGCTGCTCAATGATCGTTTCTTTTGCCTCATGATGGATGGAGAGCAGACGTGCCCGGCGATAATGTACATTATGCGGACCGGTATGCTCCAGCACGAACTCCCGGTGGGCCAGCGAATAGAAGATATGGTGGAAATCTTCATCCAGACGGAACACGGTTGCAATGTCATCCATTGCGCGGGCGGTCCGCTGTTGTTCCACAATGGAGCACAAATAAGGATAGATCGCAGTAAGTGCGCCGGAATCAAACGCTTCCAGACAGACATGGGTTTCCAGAACTTCGCGCAGGTAGCGGGTCTGCTCCACCTGCTGGCGGTCGATCAGGCTGACAAAGCTTCCCCTTTTGGGGAACACATCCACAGCACCATCGGCAGCCAGGCGATGTAGTGCTTCACGCACGGGAACACGGCTGCATTCAAACTCGGCAGCAAGGCGCACTTCACTGAGCTTTTCGCCGGGGAGCAGATCCAGACTGCAGATCTGGTTCCACAGGCTCAGATAGATCTGGTCGGTAGCAGTGAGCATATCGGCAGTGAGAGGGTTTGACATAAATCAGTGTCCTTTCAAAGAAGGTTAAAGCAGGTTTCGATATCTCTTGAAACTAGTATACTTTAAAATCTAAAAAATAACAATATATAAAATATCAAGATTTCAGGATAAATACTGGTCAAAAAGTGGAAAAAGCTGTAAATAGTAGAAAGAATACAAGATTCCGATGATGTATACTAGATTGTATAGAGAACTGAATCGCGAGAAATGAACGAAAAGACTGTAGAATGTGCATAAAATAACCATAAAAATTTGTAGAATCGGTAAAATTGTATGAAAAGTATTGTTTTTGAGATGAGGATATGCTATGATGGTGACGCAGAAAACTAGTATACAATTTGCGAGAATCGCAAAAATTGGACGAATAAATAAGTATAAAACATGGAGGACTTTACAAAATGGATACCTTGCAAAAAAAGATCCTTTGCCCGTCGATCCTCAATCTTTCCACAGACAACATGCGGGAAGAGATCGAAAAGCTGGATGCAACGGACATGGACATCTACCATGTGGACATCATGGATGGCACATTTGTACCGAACTTCGGCATGTCGGTGCGTGAGCTGGAAATGATCCGCCGCATCACCGACGCGGGCCATCACAAGCTGATCGACTGCCACATGATGATCATGAACCCGCACCGCTACATCAAGAGGATCGCAGAAGCCGGTGCCGACATCATCTACATTCATCCTGAATCTGAGCTGATCCCCTCCGCTACGCTGGAGCTGATTCAGCTGGAAGGCAAAAAGACGGGCCTGATCCTGAACCCCTGCACCAGCCTTGAGACGGTGAAGGACATGCTGCCCATCACCGATTACGTCATGATCATGGCTGTGAACCCAGGCTTTGCAGGCCGCGAATTCATGCCTTACACGCGCCAGAAATTCATTGAGCTGGATAACTACCGTAAGGAAAAAGGCCTGAACTACCACCTGATGCTGGATGGCGGTGCTACCCGCGAGGTGATCGCCGACCTGTACCATAACTGCAATGTGGAAGGCTTCGTGCTCGGCAAGCAGGAACTGTTCTTCCAGCAGGATGATTACGCAACCTGCATCGACCGCATCCGCACTTTCTGATAAGACCGATTTTTGTGCCAGGGAAAGGCACCTAAAATAAAAAGAACGAGAACACACGAATCAAGGAGGAAATTTACCATGAAAAAGATTTCTCGCCGTAGCTTTCTGACCGTTGTTGGCGCAGCAGCTGCTACCGCAGCCCTGACCGCATGCGGCGGTTCCAGCAGCTCCACTGCAGCTTCCACCTCTTCCGCAGCTTCCACTGCTGCTCCCGCAGCAACCGCAAGCAACGCTTCTGTGGTGCTCAAGTTCGACCTGACCGTTTCTCTGGAGCATCCCTGGGGCCTTGCAGCTACCGAGTTCAAGAACCGCATCGAGGAGAAGTCCGGCGGCAGCATGATCGTTGAGATCTACCCTTCCAGCACCTCCGGTTCCGAGGCGGACTCTCTGGCCGGTATGCTGGTCGGCACCACTTCCATGACCATGTCCGGCGGCTCCTTCAACGGCTACGCACCCAGCGCCACCCTGCTGGAGGCTCCCTGGGCTTACAACTCTGAGGAAGACGTTCAGGCCATGTGCGAGAGCGACATCGGCAAGGGCATCATGCAGGACTTCGAAGATGCAGGCTTCAAGGTGCTGTGGTATCAGCTGCGTGGTCCCCGTGAGCTGACCTCCAATGTGCCCATCAACAAGGCTTCTGATCTGCAGGGCCGCAAGATGCGTATGAGCGGCAATGTTCTGCACAACAGCATGTGGACTGCCGCAGGTGCCATCACCTCCGCCATCGCACTGAGCGAGACCTTCAACGCACTGAGCCAGGGCGTTGTGGAAATGCAGGAAAACCCCTACGATATGATCTACGATAACAGCTTCTACGAAGTGCAGAAGTACGTGAACCAGACCAACCACGTGTACTCCACCATCTTCAACCTGCTCAGCGTGGATATCTGGAACGGCCTGTCCGAGGATCAGCAGAACATCATCACCGAGACCTCCAACGAGATGCAGGATTGGACCAACGAGTACTACTTCGCTCACAAGGACGAGTACCTCGAAAAGCTGAAGGAAGCCGGTATGCAGGTGAACGAGGACGTTGACCGCGACGACATCAAGAACGCCATGATGCCCGCCATCGAGGAGTTCCTGAAGAGCCAGCCGGGCGATTTGTGGACCACCTATCAGGCAATCTGCGATCTGTCCAACAGCTAAGCAGACCCTTTTAAAGAAGTACATTTTCATCTGACCGTTCTCCAATAGTGGCCGCGCCGTTCTTGATGGGCGGCGCGGCCTGATTTGGAAAATACACACCTGAGTACGGAGGAATATCCAGAATGAAGAAAGTTTTGGACGTGCTGGATAGGCTGTTTCACTATCTGGCAACCATCGGCTTTGGGTGCGTCACAGTCTGCGTGTTGGTGCAGATCCTTGCCCGCTATATTCCGGGAGTCACCGCTCCCTGGACAGACGAGATGACACGCCTGTTTTTCCAGTATACGATCATGATTGCCTGCCCCATGGCCATCAAGTACCATGAGTACGCATCCATCGATGTGATCGCAGCCAAAACACATGGCACCGGCCGTCACATCCTGAACCTTGTTTCGGATGCGGTCATCCTGATCGTGTGCCTCTTTGGCATCCCGCAGGCACGGACCTATTTCCGTGTTGGCACAAAATCGCTTTCCACCTCTCTGCAGATCAACCTGGGCATCTTCTATGTGGTGCCGCTGGTCATTTTTATCCTGACTGCAGTTTACGTAGTGCTGGATGCGATCAATGAAGTAAATCTGATCAGAAAGGGGGACGAAGCACAATGATCGGTGGCATGTTTATTCTGTTTCTGGTCCTGCTGCTGCTGAACGTGCCCATTGCGTTCTCTCTGGGTGCTTCTTCGCTGTTCTACCTGCTGACCTCCAATATGAACGTGGCGGTCCTGGCACAGAAATTCTATGCAGGAATCGACTCGTTCACCCTGCTGTGCATCCCCGGCTTCATGCTGGCTGGTGCTTTGATGAACGGCGGCGGCATCACCCGCCGCATCCTGAACTTCTGCAACGCCTTCTTGGGCCACTTCACTGGCAGCCTTGCGCTGGTGAACATCGTAGCATCCATGGTCTTTGCCGGCATTTCCGGTACGGCCATTGCGGACGTGTGCTCTCTGGGCAGTATGCTGATCCCCGCCATGGTGGAGGACGGCTACGACGACGACTTCTCGGTTGCAGTTACGGCTGCTTCCTCTGTGGTCGGCCCCATCATCCCGCCCAGTGTGCCCATGGTCATTGCCGGTTCCTGCGTGAGCATCTCGGTTGGCAAGATGTTCCAGGCAGGCATCATCCCCGGTGTCCTGCTGGGTCTGGCACTGTGTGTACCCACCTACATCATCTCGGTCAAGCGCCACTACCCCAGGCACGAGCGTTCCAGCTGGAAGAAGCGCTGGGAAGTTACCAAAGATGCCATCTGGGCGCTGCTGATGCCCGTTATCCTGCTGGGCGGCATCCTGTCCGGTATCTTTACCCCCACCGAAGCTTCCATCGTGACCTGTGTTTACTCCCTGATCGTGGGCGTGTTCGTCTATAAAGAGATCAAGCTCTCGGATGTGCCCCGCATCGTTTACACCAACATGCGCTCCTGCTCTTCCATTATCATCCTGATTGGCCTGGCAAACGTGTTCGCATTCATCCTGACCAACGAGCGCATCCCGCAGAAGGTTGCTACCGCGATCCTGAGCATGACCACGAACCGCATCCTCGTTATCCTGCTGATCAACCTCGTGCTGATCTTTGTGGGCATGTTCATGGAAAGTCTGGCGGCGATCCTGATCACCTTCCCTGTGCTGCTGCCGGTGGCAACGGCTGTTGGCATGAACCCGGTCCACTTTGCTCTGATGGCCATTCTGAACCTGATGATCGGCCTGACCACGCCTCCCGTTGGCATGTGCATCTGCACCGGTGCCCAGATCGGCGGCGTTTCCAGCTGGAAAGCCTTCAAGGCAAATATGCCGTTCCTGATCACCAGCCTGATCGTGCTGATGCTGGTCTCCTTCTGTGAGCCAATCACCCTGTGGATCCCCAGCCTGTTTGCCTGATAACTGTATGATTGATAACTGTATGATTGATTGGAGGAACTTACAATGAGCCGTACTGTAGTGATCACCGGTGCCGGCGGTGGCCTTGGCAGCATTTTTGCCAAGGAGTTTGCAAAGACCGGATACCGGGTAGCGATTCTTGATTTTAACATTCAGGCAGGCCAGAAGGTGGCCTGCGAGATCGAACAGGCTGGCGGCGATGCCGCAGCATTCCAGGTGGATGTTACGGACAAAGCTTCGCTGGAAAAGGCCCGCGATGCTGTGGTGCAGCACTTTGGCAGCTATGAAGTGCTGATCAACTGCGCAGGCATTCAGGACCCGCTGGCAAAAACCACCTCGGAAGCTTATGCCGCAGGCGACGAAAAGGCAACAGAGGTCGTCAAGGTCGATCCGCAGGCAGCAGATCTGGCCGCAGAAAAGGCCCGCGTTCTGGCTTCGTCCCGTACCCTGTTCAACATTGACAGCGATAAGCTGCTGCGTGTCATGGATGTGAACTGGCTGGGCACTGTGATGGCATGTCAGGCGTTTGCAGTGAACATGGTGGGCCGCGATGGCTGCTCCATCATCAACATTACCTCCATGGCAGCCTACGATGCACTGAGCATGGTGCCTGCATACGCAAGCAGCAAGGCCGCTGTGGATATGTTTACCAAGTGGCTGTCCAACTACCTGTCCAACACGGCAGGCAAGGTGCGTGTGAATGCGGTCGCACCCGGCTACTTCCTCACGCCGCTGAACCATGACATGTATGTGAACCCGGATGGTTCCTACACCCAGCGCTACTGGAACGTGATCCACCGCACCCCGATGGGCCGCCTTGGCGACCCGAAGGAACTGGTGGGTGCACTGCGGTTCTTTGCTGATCCGGAAATGTCTGGCTACATCACAGGCCAGGTCATTGCCGTGGATGGCGGTTTCCTGTCCTGCCCGGGTATCTGAAGCTTTGGAAAGGGGAACATGATTATGAAAGCAATTGTTGTAAATGGCCCTGGTGATATGCAGCTGGTGGAGCGTCCCATGCCTGAGATCAAGGAGCCGAATCAGGTGCTCGTCAAGGTGCACGCTGCCGGCATCTGCGGCTCGGATGTGCATGTCTATCACGGCAGCAACCCGTATGCAAAGTATCCTGTGGTGCTTGGCCACGAGGGTTCCGGTGAGGTGATCGCAGTGGGCGAGGGTGTTACCGACCTGAAGCCCGGCGCAAGTGTTGTGTTTGAACCGATCACCTACTGCGGCAAGTGCTATGCCTGCCGCTGCGGCCACCACAATGTCTGCCGTGAACTGAAGGTTCTGGGCTGCATCGTGGACGGCATTTTTCAGGAATATGTGGTCATGCCGCGCAGCCAGGTGTATGAGTACGATGCTTCCAAGATGACTTATCAGCAGGCTGCTCTGTGCGAGCCGTTCACGATTGGTCTGCAGGCAAACTGGCGCGGCGATGTGCGCCCCGGCGATGTGGTGCTGGTGCACGGCGGCGGCCCCATCGGCCTGATCGTTGCCAACATTGCAAAATCGCGCGGCGCTACCGTGATCGTGTCTGAGCCGAACGAGAGCCGCCTTGCCATGGCAAAGGACTTTGGCGCAGATTACAGCATCAACCCGATGAAGGAAGATCTGGATGCGTTCATCAACAAACTGACCGACGGCGAGGGCGTCAACGTGATCTTTGAGGCCGCAGGCATTCCCGCACTGCTGGCACATGCAACCAGCCAGCTTTCTCCTGCAGGCCGTCTGGTGGCTATGACCTTTGGCAAGGAGCCGATCCCCGTGAACTTCAAGGAGATCAATGCAAAGGAACTGACCATTCTGGGCACCCGTCATCAGTACCAGAAGTTCCCCGAGGTGGTCAAGATCCTGCCTGACCACCTGAAAGAGGTCGATGAGATCACCACGCATGTGTTCAAGGCAGAGGAGTTCCAGAAGGCATTCGATACCCTTGCAGACCGCAACAGCGGCGCTGGCAAGGTGGTGCTGACCTTCGCCTGAGAGCAAGTGCCCTTTACATTATTAAAAGATAAACAAAAAGGAGCTGCTGCACAGTGTTTGTGCGGCGGCTCTTTTTTGCCTGCGGAGGACTTGACAAGAATGATATAAAGTGATTGTGATTTTGATATCACAAAGAAACGCTTCCGCACCCTGTGAAGGAGGAAACTGTTATGGAAGAGAAAATTCTGCAGACTAAAAAGAACGGCATGGTCATGCTGCTGCTCACCCTGCTGGGCTATGCTGTTATCGTCCTGCTGTTTTTCTACAGCATCATTCTGCTGGACGAAAGCCTGTTTCCGGGCATCCTGCTCACGATCCTGTCCATCGCATACTGGGTGGCGGGCATCTTCCTGCTCTGCGGCCTGAAGGTGTTAAAGCCCCAGGAAGCACTGGTGCTCACCCTGTTCGGCGATTACATCGGCACCCTGAAGGGGCAGGGGTTTTACTGGGTGAACCCCTTCTGCACCGCGGTGAACCCGGCAGCTGGCACCAAACTGAGCTAGAGCGGCGATGTGAACAGCGGCGAGACCGGCATGGACACTCTTATGCTTGTCGGTAGTGATGAACAGCAGGCTTTTATCCACCAGATTTTCTTTGTACAACGGCGCACAGGAAAAAACGATGGACAGTGCTTCTTTTTTCGTCATGACTGATTCTGCGCTCCTTTGCGTTTTTTGCAAAATAAAAGGGACACCTACAACACCGCGGTGCTGTCCGATGTCCCTTGCGACTGATTTTATCGTTGTCCGCCAACCTCAGGCCCCTACGTCCTGCATCTCTTTCGGGTTTTATCGTTGCCCGCCAACCTCAGGCCCTTACGTCCTGCATCCGATCGGATTTTAGGTGTCAGCCACACCAGCGGAATGACGTCCGCTTTCCTATCTACATTATATTCGATTTTGGTTCAAATAGCAATGGACTTTGCAAAGATGATTCTTTAATTTTTTGCGGACGGCTGCTGAATCCTTAATCTTCCAGTCTGCCGTGGTCGCAGCCGAGGGAAAGGTAATGCTCTATCTCTCCACCCAGCACAAGCTGGGCGTACTCCAAGGGCTTGTTGTAGAGCAGCCAGTCCAGTTCTGCCCGCTGTGCCGGGGTGCTGCCGTACTCGTCCTCCACGGCGATGCAGTCGATGGCAAGAGTGGTGTCATCCTCGAACCGGGCTTCCACCCGGTTGGTGTCCATATTGAAGCGGCAGGAAAGCAGTTTGTTCATGGTGAACCTCATTTCTATATCAAACGGTGTCTGTTCGAATGTCCTAAACCCTGCCATAAAACCGGTGGTTGATTTGTCCATTGGGCTTTGTTTTGCCCGTCTGCACATTTTTGCACACTTTTTGCACACCTGAATAGCTGGATAACGGTTGCAAAGCATTACACTGTATGCAAACAATGCGGTGCGTACAAAGGCGTGTTTTGCGATGATACGATAAAAATAACGCTTCTTCGAACTTTTGAAATTTGACGAATGATGCGCCTTGGATTCTTTTAATCAGAGGGCCAGGGATTCGAGTTCCCTCGAGCGCACCAAAATCCCACGAAGAATCGTAAGATTCCTCGTGGGATTTTCTTTTTATACGCCATTTGCACGGCCTCTGCACGGCTTTTGCACGGTCCGCATTTTTCGTGTCAGATGGAGTAAGTCTGTGAATTACTCTGCAATTCGTGCTATTTTTTGCAATTCAGGTCAGCAGAGCCAGGCGAAGCTGCGCTTTTACGGCAGGGTCCGCGTCCTTCAGAAGCTCCAACAGTGCCGACACGGAGATGGTCGGTTCTGCTTCAACCGGGGCAGCCTGCACAAGTGTTGCTCCCTGTACGGCTTTCACATCACCGCCGGAGATCATCAGTTGGTAAGCAGAGCGCAGGCTGCGCGATGGAATCGCTGAATAGCACAAAAGCATGTTGGAGTCCAGATGTAAAGAAAAAAAGGCAAAGCAGATAAAATCCACTTTACCGTTTTATAGCAATTCAACTTCTTCATGCAACAGCAACAGCGTTGAATTGCATATCGCAAATTGCTGTTTTAATGTTCCACTAATTTCTTGCCTTGCAATCAAGAAGGCACTTCTGCTAAACGCTCTACGTTGAAAATATAATCGTACACTGCTATAATAAAATTGTGATATTATCACCAAAAATTCAAGATGCAAAGCGTTTGCGATTGGCAAACATTCAGGAGGAATGCATGGTAACAGGAGCCATTAAAAATAAGGTAGACAAGATCTGGACGGACATCTGGGCAGGCGGCATCACCAATCCGCTGACCGTCATTGAACAGCTGACCTATCTCATGTTCATCCGGTCACTGGACGAGAAAGAGCTTGCCACCGAAGATTTTGAGAACATGGCGGGCGAAAAGATGGAGCACATCTTCCCGGCCAGCGAAGCAGGACAGTCTATGCGGTGGAGTCGCTTCAAGGATAAAGATTCCCGCGAAATTTTCCTGACCATGCAGCAGCGGGTGTTCCCTGCCATCAAAAAGATGAAATATGGCCGTCTGCCGGACTTTGACGCAAACGGTGAGCTGATGGAGATCGCAGACGACCCCGCCCGCCCGGATGAGGGCAACACCGCCTTTGCGCGGTATATGGACGATGCCATGTTCCTGATCCCCACGCCGCAGGTGCTGCAAAAGATCATCACCGGGCTGGAGGATCTTTACACCCACGACATTGCCGACCTTGATATGCAGGGCGACCTGTACGAGTATATGCTGGGCAAGCTGGCAACCGCAGGGCAGAACGGCCAGTTCCGCACGCCCAAGCACATCCGTGACATGATGGTGGAGTTGGTGCAGCCCACACCGGACGACTTCATCTGCGACCCCGCCTGCGGCACGGCGGGCTTTCTGGTGTCCAGTGCGCAGTACCTCCGCGCCCACTACGAGGACAGCATGACCCCGGAGCAGTGGCAGCATTTTGCCGGCCCGATGTTCACCGGCTTTGACACGGACCGCACCATGCTGCGCATTTCGGCCATGAACCTGATGCTCCACTCCATCACGAACCCGGAGATCGACTACAAGGACAGCGTGTCGAAGCAAAACTCCATTTGCAGCAAGTACACCATTTGTCTTGCGAACCCGCCGTTCAAGGGCACTGTGGATGCCGAGAGCATCAACGATGACCTGAAAGCCGTCACCAACACCAAAAAGACGGAATTGCTTTTCCTTGCGCTCTTCCTGCGGATGCTCAAAACCGGCGGACGCTGCGCCTGCATCGTGCCGGACGGCGTGCTGTTCGGTTCCAGCAAGGCGCATCAGAGCATCCGAAAAGAACTCATTGAAAACCACCAGCTGCAGGCGGTCATTTCCATGCCCTCCGGCGTGTTCAAGCCCTACGCAGGCGTGTCCACGGCGGTGCTGGTGTTTACCAAGACCGGCGCGGGCGGCACCGACAAGGTGTGGTTCTACGATATGAAAGCCGACGGCTTCTCGCTGGACGACAAGCGCACCGAGGTGAAGGAAAACGACATCCCGGACATCATCGCCCGGTTCCATAACCTTGATGCCGAAACTGACCGCAAGCGCACCGAGCAGAGTTTCTTTGTGCCCAAAGCGGAAATTGCCGCCAACGGGTACGATTTATCCATCAATAAGTACAAGGAGACCGAGTATGTGCCGGTGGAGTACCCCTCGACCACGGAGATCCTTGCCGACCTGCATGAGTTGGAAATGGAGATCACTAAGGGTCTGGCAGAGTTGGAGGAGATGGTGTGATGAAAAAACTTCTTCCAGAAGTCTGTACTATTCAGTATGGATTTCCTTTTGACTCTGCAAAATTTTCAGATAGTAATGGAATGCCGCTTATCAGAATCCGCGATGTGGTAAGGGGATATTCTGAAACCTATACAACAGAAGAATATAAGAGTGAATATATCGTACACGAAAATGATTTACTCATCGGTATGGATGGTGAGTTCAACATTGCAAAGTGGGGAAAAACACCCGCACTTTTGAATCAGCGAGTTTGCCGATTAGCACCAAAGGATAGTATTGATAAAGACTACTTATTTTACTTTATGCCCGTCGCACTAAAGCGAATCGAGGAAAAAACGCCGTTTGTCACAGTAAAGCATTTGTCTGCAAAAGAGTTGAACAAAATTGAAATTCCTGTTTTGCCCTTAGAAGAACAAAGAAAAATTGCAGAAACGCTGAGCAAGGTCGATGAACTGATAGCATTTCGAGAGCAACAACTCGCTAAGCTAGATGAACTGGTAAAATCACAATTTACGGAGATGTTTGGAGACCCTATAAACAATCCTATGAAGTGGATTGTTTCCAAAATAGAAGATATTGCAGCGCAAGAGAAAAATGCTTTAAAGGCTGGTCCGTTTGGTTCAGCGTTAAAGAAAGAATTTTATGTTAGATCCGGCTATAAAATTTATGGTCAGGAACAAGTAATATGCGGGGACGCTTCATTTGGTGACTATTATATTGATGAGGAAAAATATAAGGAACTAAAAAATTGCGCAGTACAGGCAGGCGATATTTTAATCAGCTTAGTTGGCACTTATGGAAAAACGCTGATAATGCCGGACAACTACGAAGCGGGCATTATAAATCCTCGCTTGATGAAGATAACACTTAATAAAAATAAGGTGACCCCAATTTATTTCAAGTATTATTTTGAATCGAATGCTTTAAAAGCGTCGATGGATGCCAATACGCATGGCGGAACAATGGGGATTTTGAATCTCGGAATTATTCGACAAATGAAAATTCAGGTACCTCCGCTTTCTCTTCAAAATCAGTTTGCCGCCTTTGTAGAGCGTGTAGACCAGCAGAAGCAGACCGTACAGCAGAGCCTTGAAAAGCTGGAACTGTTGAAAAAAGCGCTGATGCAGGAATATTTTGGGTAAAAGGGTGTGCAATGGTGGAGTTTAGCGGTATAATAACGTTAAACAGAACATTTTACCACGAAAGGAGCATACGATGATGACTTTTGAAGAAGAAAGAGACTACAATAATGCAAAGTTTGATGCAATCAAGGCAAAGAACTCGATTCAAAAGCTGAAACCTGAGCTTCGGGAGCAACTGCTAAAAGAACTGGTTGGAGCAGAAGCGTATGCTGCAATGTGGCAGACATTTAAGCAATTATGCAACGGTCAGAGGTGATATTATGGAACATTTTATTACAAGTGTCCACATCAATGAGGTTCGACATCTAAAAGACATTGAAATCAAACTGAACCCTGAAAAGCGTCAGCATCTTATCCTGACTGGTAAAAATGGCTCCGGTAAAACTTCGGTATTGCAGGCGATGAAAGATTATCTGCAGGCAATCGATGATGGGGTCTATCAGGAATTGTGTATTCGGAGATCCTATAAATCGAATGATAAGCTTTCTGAACTTGAAAAAATTGTTGCCGAAACATTTGCAAAGTATAATTCTGGAGTAGAAGTAGACGTTTCAAATGTAGTAGGCTTAGACCGTTTATATAGTCAGGGAGAATTTGTAACTGCTTACTTTCCGGCAGACAGAAAGACAGTGATTCATCGCGCAAAGGGAGTTCAAGATGTAAAACTAGAAAATCAATACAGTTTGGATGATACACCAGAAAATATTTTGCTGAAATATATGGTTCATCTCAAAACTCAACAGGCATATGCAAAGAATGAAAATGATTTAAGTGTCGAGAAGAAAATCGCGGAATGGTTTTCCCGCTTCGAAAATGCGCTAAAAGTATTGTTGAGCGATGACAGCATCCGATTGATATATGACTATAAAAACTATAATTTTCTAATTGAACAGAAAGGTCGAAATCCATATAGTTTGGATGAACTTTCTGATGGCTATTCTGCAATCATCGGTATTGTCGCAGACCTAATCCTCCGTATGGACCGCAACTGGTTGCTGAAAGGCGAACTGAGCCAGTACGATGTGGAAGGCATTGTGCTGATTGATGAGCTGGAAACGCATCTGCATGTAGAGCTTCAGCGCAAAATTTTGCCTTTCCTGACGGAGTTCTTCCCGAGAATTCAATTTATTATTACAACACATTCGGCTTATATTCTCAATTCTATCAGCAATGCTTGTATTTACGATTTGGAAAAGCAAGTGCGGTTTGCTGATTTTTCAAGCTATTCAGCAGATGAGATTGCTGAGGGCTATTTTGACGCACCAAATTATTCTGCCACTATGCAGGATAAAATTCTTCGGTATCAGCATCTTGTTAAGCAGGAAGAGCTTTCCGATAGTGAAAAGGCCGAGCGTGCCCAATTGAGAATTGAATTGAAGACCGCGAACAAACTATTAGAAGAAGACATTTCCGATGAATTCAATCGAATTGAAGAAAAGAAGGATTCTAATGGTTAAGATTGAACGAACAAATGGGGAAAACGCTAAAATTGCAATAGCGTCTCTTGAAAAAGAAAAGCAGAAAAAGAACGGCAATTACAACGCCTCTGAAATTTTTGATGCAATAAATGAAATATTTCACGGAAAATGCTATTTGTGCGAACAACGGGGATTTTACCAGGTCGAGCATTTGATTCCACATAAAGGCAACAAAGATCTTGAATTTGAATGGAACAATTTGTTTTTAGCCTGTCCTCATTGTAATAATATAAAAAGAGACAAATACACTCCGATTCTGGATTGCTGTAAAGTGGATGTTGATCAAAAAATTGCGTTTCGAAAGCATGGATATTGGGGAACAGAAGAATATCTAGAGTTCACCGCACTATCTGATGATGCAGAAACGAAAATGACAGTTAAGTTATTAGAAGAGATTCATCATGGCTCTACGCCGCAAAAGCAAGCAGAAGCCAAAATACTTTATGTTAAGATTGTAAAATCCATGCGCACATTTAAAAACTATGTACTGGAATATGAAGCGGCTAAGGGGCAGACAAAACTGGATACGTTAGAATTAATAAAACTAGAGTTAAAGTCCACTTCCGAATTCACTGCTTTTAAGCGTTGGTTGATTCGAGATGCAAAGGAAAAATACCCGGAGCTGCAACAATATTGCCAATAATCATCCTACATAAAGGAGCTGATTTTATGTCCAACTTCTCCTATCTCTCCACCCGCCCCGAATATTCCCTCTTCGCTAATTCTGCCATCGAGGCCGAGAAAGTGTTCTCCACCTCTCCGGCGATGTGCGCGGTGGGGTGCCGGAAGGCGTTGGAGCTGGCGGTGAAGTGGGTGTATGCGGCAGATAAGACCATCACGATGCCCTACAAGGACAACCTGCAATCCCTGTTGCATGAGCCGAGCTTCCGGTTCGCGGTGGACCGCAATGTGTGGAGCGTGCTGCCCAGCATCGTGAAGGCGGGCAATCTGGCGGTACATACAGGGCATAGCGTGTCGGCGGCGGATGCAGTGTTCAGCCTGCGGGGGCTGTTCGACTTCATCCAGTGGGTGGATTACTGCTACGGCACGGACTATGTGGAGCGCTCCTTTGATGAAACAGCCATCCCCGGCGAAAAGGTAGCGCTGGACGAAAAGAAGATCCGGGAGCAGGAAAGCCTGCTGACCCAGAAGGATGCCGAACTGGAAGCATTGCGCAAGCAGGTGGAGAGTCTTTCGGCGGCATACACGGCCAGCAAACAGCAGAACCAGCAGAGCCGCAGTTTCACCGCCGCCGACCTGACCGAGGCCGAGACGCGGCAGAAGATCATCGACATCGACCTCAAGGCCATGGGCTGGAAATTCACCGGGCCGGACGCCGATGTGCGCACCGAGTACGAAGTGGACAACATGAACGGCGTGCTGGGGCAGAAGGGCTATGCGGACTATGTGCTGATGGGCAAGGACGGCTTGCCGCTGGCGGTCATTGAAGCCAAGCGCAGCACCAAAGACCCCAACATCGGGCGCAAGCAGGCTCAGCTTTATGCGGACTGTCTGGAGCAGAAGTTTGGCCGCCGTCCGATGCTGTTTACCACCAACGGCTACACCACCTATTTCTGGGATGAGCAGAGCGGCCCGCAGCGTGCTGTGAGCGGGGTGTTCTGCAAGGACGACTTGCAGAAGCTGATGAACCGCCGCACCGAGAAAAAGCCGCTGGACACCATCGAAATTGACGATAAAATCACCGACCGCTACTACCAGAAAAACGCCATCCGGGCAGTCTGCGCCCATATTACGCAGGGCTTCCGGCGCAATCTGCTGGTCATGGCTACTGGCACGGGCAAGACCCGCACCGCATCCAGCCTGACCGATGTGCTGAGCCGGGGCGGTCATGTGACCAACGTGCTCTTTCTGGCGGACCGCACCGCGCTGGTCAAGCAGGCAAAGGACGACTTCAAGAAGTATCTGCCCGACCAGTCGCTGTGCAACCTGTGCTCCTCTAAGGACGATAAGGCCGCGCGCATCGTGTTTTCCACCTATCCCACCATGCTCAACGCCATCGACAACGCCAAGACCAAGGACGGCGTGCCGCTGTTTTCCCCTGCGCATTTTGACCTTATCATCGTGGACGAGAGCCACCGCAGCATTTTCAAGAAATACCGCGCCATTTTTGATTATTTCGATGCGGTTCTGGTGGGTCTGACCGCCACCCCGAAAACCGATGTAGACCGCAACACCTACGACTTTTTCGAGATGGAGCACGGCATCCCCACCTACGCCTACGATTACGACACGGCGGTCTACACCGACCATGTGCTGGTGCCTTACTACAACTACGAGGTCAAGACGAAATTCACAGAAGAGGGCATCCACTACGACCAGCTTTCACCGGAGGATAAGGCCCGCTACGAGGACGATTTTGCCGAGGACGACACCCTGCCCACCTTCATCCCATCCGAAAAGCTGAACAAGTTCATCTTCAACGCCAACACCGTGGACACGGTGCTGCAAGACCTGATGGAACGCGGCATCCAGACGGCAGGTGGCGACCGCATCGGCAAGACCATCATCTTTGCCCAGAACAAGCGCCACGCGGAGTTTATCCGGGAACGCTTTGGCAAGCTCTACCCGCAGCTGGAGACCCAGTACCCGGGATTCATCCAGCGGGTAGTCTGCGACGACGCCTATGCACAGTCCATCATTGACGACTTCAAACAGCCGGACAAGCCGCCGTTTATTGCGGTCTCGGTGGATATGATGGATACGGGCATTGATGTGCCGGAGTGCGCGAATCTGGTGTTCTTCAAAAAAGTACGCAGCAAAACGAAGTTCTGGCAGATGATCGGCCGTGGTACGCGGCTCTGCCCATCCCTTGCCTGCGTGGATGCCATCGACGGCGAATATACGGGCAAACGGCGTTTTCTGATCTTCGACTACTGCGGCAACTTTGAATTTTTCCGTCAGAAACCCAACGGCTACGAGAGCGCGGACACCAAGAGTCTGTCCGAGAGCATTTTCTGCAAGCAGGTGCGGATCGCCGCCGCGCTGCAGGATGGAGCCTATGCGGACGAAAACTACCAGAACTGGCGCAAGATCTTAACGGAGACCTGCCGTGCCGAAGTGGGAGCGCTGAATCCGGAGCTGGTATCCGTGCGGCTGCACCGACAGGCCGTGGAACACTATCAAAAGCTGGAAGCCTTTATCAGCCTGACCGAAACGGACAAGGGTACTCTGATGAAAGAGGTGGCACCGCTCATCTCGCTGGACGACAAAGATGAAGCCGCCAAGCGGTTCGATAACTTTGTGTATGGCTTGCTGCTCTGTGAACTGGAAGGTCTGCCGGGGTTGGGCCGCGCCCAGAAACAGCTGCGCAATACAGCGGCAATGCTGGAAGGGAAGGCTACCATCCCGCAGGTGCAGGCAAAGCTGCCCCTCATCCGGGAGGTGCAGACAGACGAATTTTTGACCTCGCATGATCTGCTCCGCTTTGAGGAAATGCGGCAGGAACTGCGGGAGCTCATCAAGTTTCTGGTGGACGGTGTAGAAGGGCAAAAACCTGTCTACACGGCCCTTGCCGACCCGGTACTGGAACAGACCGAGGGCAAAGCGCTGGATTCCGGCTACGATTTTGGCGAGTACCGGGAACGTGTGAACCGCTACATCATGGAGCACCGCAGCGATACGCTGGCCATCCACAAGCTGACCCAGAACATTCCGCTTTCCCGGGGCGACTATACCGAGCTGGAACATATCTTTACCTGTGAGCTGGGCAGCAAAGAGGACTATGCACGGGAGTTTCGGGATACACCCTTTGGTCTGCTGGTGCGTAAAGTGGCAAAGCTGGACCATGATGCTGCCATGCAGGCATTTTCCAAGTTCATCAACGACGAATCGCTGAATGCAAAGCAGATCGCGTTCGTGCAGAAGGTCATTCATTACATCGAGCAGAACGGTTATGTGGAAAGCAAAGCGGTTCTGATGAAACCACCCTTTGACCAGCCCATTCTGTTTACCCGCCTGTTTGATGGCAAAACAGGGAGTGAACTGATGGATACGATCAATTCGGTGAAAGAGAATGCCACCCATGTGACTGCATAAAGTGGTAGAATATACTGATAAAATACGGTATAATTCAGAACTATCGAAAAATGAATATCCTGCAACGCAGGATGGCAAGTCAGGGAATTTTGAACGATACACAAACGACTCTGGCTGATTACCTGATGAGCATCGCACAAATTTCCGTGGAGGATGCCGGAGCGATTTATATCGAGTTGAGCAGCATCCGCGGCAATTTTATGGCAAACATCATTCTGCGCATGATTGAAAATTATCACTTCCTGCCCGATATGGCGCAGAAACTGAAAAACAAACAAGCACTGGTGGAAAGCGTAATTGCAAATGAACAGCAGGAGCCTTCCATTACGTTGTCCATCAAAGATGTGTATGATGACCTTGTCAACAGCAAACTGGATATGATCGAGGGCCTCGTGCCGATCTCTGCCATCCAGTATGATGCTAAGATGCAGGAAGCAGAAAGACTTTAAGGGGAGTGCGACTTGTAGTATTGCTTTAAATTATCGAGTTAATCCGCAGGCTGAATAGATTCACTCAAATCGAATGAAAACGAAAAAATGCCCGCTCACCGTGGAGATCCGGCTCCATCGGTGGGCGGGCATATCCAATAAAACACCAGGATACTATTATGCTTTTCGTACTTCAGCTGGGATCTTGTTCTGGCTCAGATATCCCACAGGGAGGGCGCAGAGGTGGAAACTGCGGCGGCACCTGCGCGCATGGCGGCCATGACGTCGGCTTTGTCCCGCAGCAGGCCGCCTGCAATGACAGGCACCTGTGTGCGGGCGCTGATCTCGGCGATGACCCGGGGCATGATGCCGGGAAGGATCTCGACAAAATCCGGCTTGCCCTGCTCCAGCTGACCGGACAGGCTGGTCAGCGAGAGGGAATCCAGGATGAATGCCCGCTGGACGGTCAGCAGGCCGCGGTGGCGCGCCCGGCGGATCAGGGTCGGGCGGGTGGAGATGATGCCGTCCGGGTGGCACAGGGCGTTGAGGGAGTCCACCGCGATCTCCCGCGACGAAAGGCCGTCCACAAGGTCGATGTGAACCACGGCCAGTTTTCCGGCATCATGTATGCGGTGCACCAGACCGTCTACGGTGAGCAGGGTGCTTGCCAGCAGAAAAATAGTACTGCAGGGCGAGGCCAGCGCAGCAGTCAGGGCTTCGTCCGTTTTCACAGCGGCGATCACCGGTTCGTCCAGCAGGGTTTCAGCAAGAGGATGCATTGGGTAAGACTCCTTTTTTATCAATTACTTGATTTATATTATTCTACAAAAAAGCCGCCATGTAAATAAGTTACACGGCGGCTGTAATGTAAAATCTAGGTTTTATCAGAATGTGGTTGCAATCAGCTCACCGCCGCCCAGAATGGTAGTAGTATTGGAACAGCTGATCATTACAATAAACATTGCATTTATCAGACCTGCAATGTACGGATTGCGGGTGCGTTTGTAGATGATGCGGGACATGATGGGCGTGACAAACAGAAGAACCATACAGGGGAACAGCCAAATGGGACCAATGCGCTGGCCTTCGGTCAAACCATAAAGCTGATAACCCGTTGCATAGAAGTAGATATATTGACTTGCAACCACAAAAATAGCACCAAGCGCATTAAAGAATGCAAAAATCAAGATGTTGCCATTTTTTCCGCCAATGGTGTTGTAGTTGAAGCAATTTGCCGAGATCGAGTTCATAACGTAGAACAGCAGGAAGAATGGCAGATAGCGAAGTGCGATCAGCACTTTATCAGCGCCGAAGGTTTTGAACGCAACGACATACATCCGATAATCAACTTGGAAGAAATAGTGTGCTGCAAAAACAAGGCCGAACGAAACAACGATCACGATAACAGCGAGAGCAATGGTCTTCCACAGCTGCTCCAGATTCAAATACAGACCCGCTCTTCGAGCACTCCAACCGTGTTTTTTTCCATAAGCACCGTAAAAAACAGCAGAGCAGAATATTGCAAAGACGCCGCAAAGAGCAGCCCATGTACCGATTGTCAGGGGGCCGGTCTGCACAAAGAAGTTTGTTGTCTTTGAGTAAACGGTATTCATGCAGAACAAAAAGCTTGCACCGGAAAAAACTGCACCGATAATCAGCAGAACCCAGTACCATGCCTTGGCTCCGCTGTCCTGCACAGGGGCTGGCTGTACAATTTCACCACTGCGGAGAGCGGAAAATACGGGAGTATCAAGCAGAACCAGCGTGAAACTGACCATGAAGATCAAAAGACCGATCACGCCGAGGCTGTTGAACACCGCTTTAATGGGCCAGATCTGATCGCTGGCAGGCAGGGGCTTTGGAGCGCCGAGCGTTGTATCAAAAAAATCAACGGCATAGCCGACACAAGTAGTAGAAAAAGCAACGAGAGGATGGATCATGTTCGGCCGATAAATCACGCGATAAGCGGTCTTTCCATCAAAATCGCGCGTATAATATTTGCCGCCTTCTGCGATACCGGCAAAGCCGTCCTCATTAAAATTCAGGAATTTTTTAGCACCATCTGTTTCCATGAAGGCTGCCGGATTGGTCAGCATATTTCCAGCGTCATCATAGGTTCCAAAGTAAAAGTCATCATGGGTACTGGCAATAATGCCTACACTGCGTGAGCCGTAATCTCCGCTATGATCACCGCCGGTGTCATCCTGCCAGTCACCAGCCTGCTGCAGAACGGCAGCAATCAAAGGAGTTTCCCGGGAATTATCGATCTCTACCGCCATATTAGCAGCTGTACCGCCGCTGGAATGGCCTGTAACGCCAATACGAGCTGTGTCAACGTACGGAAGGCTTGCAATAAGCTGAACTGCACCATCGACGCCCACAGCACCATCGTAAAGTTCTGCAATCGACAGGCTTTCCGAGTCGCCATGACTGTGCAGATCAAGTGCCAGCACCACATATCCCCGGCGAGCCAGCTCAATACTATACAAGTCCTGCATTTCTTTGTTGTTATACCATCCTTCGATTGTAACAACACCCGGTGCCGGTGTGTCTTTGGTTGCATTCTGTGGAATGTAAAGGTATGCGGCCAGCTGGTGTCCAGAGGGACTTTCCCAGCTCATTTCCTTGATCCTGATCCCACCAGAAGTTTGTACAGCGGACGCTACGATGGCACTTACAAGGCAAAGAATCAGTGACAGACACAACCAGAATTTGCTGTTTTTCAACCTACCTTTTTGATGCGACATGCTTGGGACCTCCTTTTTGAATCTGATTTTTCCGTAATAAAAATGGGGACACACTGCATCTGGACGATACAGTGCATCCCCATCTCACTTCTCTTGGGATGCTTCTAGTATAGCGTTTTGTAACAAAATGTCAATAGAAAATAAACAATTAAAAAATATTTTGTGCGCGAACTATAAAGTCGGACGAAAATCATCAATGCTCTGCCCAGTCGCTGCTGCGGCCCACAGCCTTGTGCCAGCCGGAGAGCAGACGGGTGCGCTCGGCCTCGTCCATCTGCGGGGCAAAGGTCATATTGCAGTGCCACAGGCTGCGGATCTCATCCCGGTCCTTCCATACGCCGGTGGCAAGGCCCGCCAGATAGGCAGCGCCCAGAGCGGTCGTCTCCCGGATGGCCGGGCGCAGCACGGTCTTGTTCAGGATATCGGCCTGGAACTGCATCAGGAACTGGTCACGGGATGCACCGCCGTCCACCTTCAACGAGGTGATGGGCACGCCGGTGTCCTTTTCCATAGCAGCCACGAGGTCTGCGCTCTGGTAGGCAATGGACTCCTCTGCCGCGCGGATGATGTGGTTCTGGGTGGTGCCGCGGGTGATGCCCACAATGGCACCGCGGGCATACATATCCCAGTACGGTGCACCCAGACCAGTAAAGGCCGGCACGATGTAAATGCCGCCGTTATCCGGCACCTTCTGGGCATAGTATTCCGCATCGCGGCTCTCCTGGATCATGCGCAGGCCGTCGCGCACCCACTGGATGACGGCACCGCCCACAAAGACGCTGCCCTCCAGCGCGTACTCCACCTTACCGTTCAGGCTGATGGCGATGGTAGAGATCAGGCCGTTCCGGCTGCGGCAGATGGTATCGCCGGTGTTCATCAGCAAAAAGCAGCCGGTGCCGTAGGTGTTCTTGGCCTCGCCCTTGCCAAAGCAGCTCTGTCCGAACAGCGCAGCCTGCTGGTCACCGGCAATGCCGGCCACCGGGATCTGCACACCGCACAGATCGGTGGTGCCGTAGACCTCGCTGGAATCCGTCACGCGGGGCAGGATGCAGCGCGGGATATCCAGCGCTTTGAGCAGGGTGTCGTCCCAGTCCAGCGTGCGGATGTTATACAGCATGGTGCGGCTGGCGTTGGTGCGGTCGGTGACATGCACTCTGCCGCCGGTCAGCTTCCAGACCAGCCATGTGTCCACAGTGCCGAACAGGATCTCCCCTGCCTCGGCGCGCTCCCGCGCACCGGGCACATTGTCCAGGATCCACTTGATCTTCGTTGCGGAGAAATAGGCATCGGGCATCAGGCCGGTGTTCTCCCGGATGTAGTCTGCCATGCCGGGCTGCTGCAGCAGTTCATCCACCAGCGGAGCCGTGCGGCGGCACTGCCAGACGATGGCATTGTAGATGGGGCGGCCGGTGGCCTTTTCCCACAGGATGGTGGTCTCCCGCTGGTTGGTGATGCCAATGGCGGCGATATCGTGGGCATCGACACCGCTCTGGGCCACCACCTCGTTCATGACTCCATACTGGGTGGACCAGATCTCCATGGGGTTGTGCTCCACCCAGCCCTGCTGCGGATAGATCTGCTCAAACTCGCGCTGCTGCACCGCAATGATATTCTGCTCATTGTCGAACAGGATGGCACGGCTGCTGGTGGTTCCCTGATCCAACGCCAGAACATATTTTGTACTCATGCTTTTGCTACCTCCGTATCGTTTCAGGAGTGTGTATCACAGATTTCGCGTCGCCACAACGTCCACGCCGGTGCCGCACACATCTGCCAGCACCACCTGCCCGGTGCGGACGGGTGCGTGCAGAGTGACGCGGTCCAGCGCAGTCATGACCTCGGTCATCTTCTCTTTGGGCACAGCCTGCGCAGTCTTTACCGGGCAGCGCGGGTACAGCCCGCCCTCCGCCCGCACCGTGCTGGTGATGATGCGGGTGGGATGGGTCAGCTCTTCCCTGCCGTAGGCGGCACCGTTGGGGCAGGCGTTTCCAGTTACATTATAATCATTTTCCGGGTCCACCTGCAAGTGGCAGCCGCAGGGACAGCAGATGCAAATGACTTCTTTGATACGGCTCATTCTGCAATAACCTCCTCTACCGCGACGGTCAGAGGGCCGTCCGCTTTTTCCAGCAGGACTTTTGGAAGTGCGATGTGTTCCATCTCACCGGGTGCCATGCGCTGGCGCTTGAACCGGGCCAGCTGCCTGCCGCCGCAGGTCACGGTGATCTGGCTGGGGCCGTAGTTCTGCCGCACGCGGAAGGAAATGTTCACGCTCCTGTCCACATCAGCGGGGCGCACCCGCTGCGGCACGGTGTAGCCCACGCCATTGCCCGGAACAAGGTCAAGCACAACCGTATCGGCGGCTTCGCCCTTCAAAACATAGGCAGCCGCAGAAGCACCGGCAAGGTCGCTTTCGCCCGAAACGAAGTCCACCAGATCATGCACGTGCACCACGTTGCCACAGGCGAACACGCCGGGGATGCCAGTCTCCATATTCTCGTAGACCACAGCGCCCTTGGTGTGAGGGTCCATGGGGATGCCCGCCTGCCGGGTCAGCTCATTTTCCGGGATCAGGCCGACGCTGAGCAGGATGGTGTCCACATCAAATTCCATCTCGGTGCCCGGGATGGGGCGGCGGTTTTCGTCCACCTTGGCAACGGTGGCCTTTTCCACGCGGGCCTTGCCCTGAATATCCACGATGGTATGGGACAGATACAGGGGGATGTCGAAGTCCTGCAGGCACTGCACGATGTTGCGGGTCAGGCCGCCGGAATACGGCATGACCTCCACGCAGGCCAGTACTTTGGCACCTTCCAGCGTCATGCGGCGGGCCATGATCAGGCCGATGTCGCCGCTGCCGAGGATGAGCACCCGCTTGCCTACCAGATAGCCCTCCATGTTGACATAGCGCTGGGCCGCACCGGCGGTGTAGATACCGGCAGGGCGGGTACCCGGGATGCCAATGGCACCGCGGGTGCGTTCCCGGCAGCCCATGCAGAGGATGATGCTTCTGGCTTCCAAAATCTGATAGCCCTTTTCCCGGCTGACGCAGTGGATCTTTTTGTCCGGGGTGACTTCCAGCACCATCGTGCCCAGCTCCACCCGGACACCGGTGGAGCGCAGCAGTTCAATGCAGCGGCCTGCGTATTCCGGGCCGGTGAGCTGCTCGCCAAAGCGGTGCAGGCCGAAGCCGTTGTGGATGCACTGGTTCAGGATGCCGCCCAGCTCGTTGTCGCGCTCTAAGATAAGGATATCGCGCAGACCATGCTGCCATGCGCTGTAAGCTGCGGCAAGGCCTGCAGGGCCGCCGCCGACGATGACCAGATCAATCATGGTGCTCTCCCTCCTGCTTGGTTTCGCACAGTAAGACGTTGGTGCCGGCCTTATCCTGCAGCACGTCCAGCGGACGGATGCCCAGCGTTTTGCTGATCAGTTCCAGCACCCGCGGCCCGCAAAAGCCGCCCTGACAGCGGCCCATACCGGCACCGCAGCGGCGCTTGACACCGTCAATGGTGGTGGCGGGGATCTCTTCGTGCAGAGCGTCCAGAATTTCGCCCTCGGTGATCGTCTCACAGCGGCAGATCACGCGGCCATAGGCGGGTTCCTTTGCAATGAGCCGGGCTTTCTCTTCGGGCGGAAGCTCCTTGAAGCGCACCCGGGTGCGGCCATCCCTGTAATCCGCCTTGGGGGCGGGAAGATCGCCGTGAGCTTCCAGAATTTTGACGGCTTCTCTGGCAACGGCCGGTGCACTGGAAAGGCCGGGCGATTTCATGCCCGCCAGATCGATGAAGCCGGGTGCGCCTTCCGCTTCGCCGATAACGAAGTCGCCCGTGTCCACATTGGCACGGACACCCGCAAAATTGCGGATGGACTCGCTGAAGCGGATGTTCGGCACGCTGCGGCGCGCTGCGGCGCTGACGAAGGCCAGCCCGGCGGCGGTGCAGGCGGTATCGTCCCCTTCCACGGGGTCGGCGTTCGGGCCGACGATCAGGTTGCCGTGGACAGTGGGGGCTACCAGAACGCCCTTGCCGTTTTCGTTGGGGCACTGGAAGATGACGTGGTGCACACGGCTGCCCTCGGATTTATCCAGCAGGTAGTATTCGCCCCGGGTGGGCTGGATGGTAAATTTGTGGGGTGCGGCCATATCGTGCACGGCCTGCGCCGAGATGCCTGCCGCATTGATGATATAGCGCGTTTCCACAATTCCGGAGGGGGTGGTCAGCGCCCAGCCGCCGGCGGTCTTTTCGATGCGGGTCACAGGGCAGCTGCGGTGCAGCTCCACACCGTTGCGCACGGCTACTTCTGCCATGGCCAGTGCAAAGTCCCACGGGCTGACGATGGCGGCGCTGGGCGCATACAGCGCGCCAACGACAGTGGGGGCCAGATTCGGTTCCATGGCAAGCGTTTCCTCTGCGGAAAGCAGCCGGATGCCCGGCACGCCGTTGGCGATGCCGTTCTCATACAGTTTCTGCAGGTGGGGCAGCTCTTCCGGGCTGAGGGCCAGCACCAGACTGCCGCACTGCAGGTACGGCACATCCAGCCGGGCGCAAATCTCCTTGGCCAGTGCGGACCCCTCCACGTTGAGCCGCGCCATCCGGGTGCCCGGTTCGGGGTCGTAGCCAGCGTGCAGAATGGCACTGTTGGCCTTGGTGGTGCAGTCTGCCACGTCATTTTCAGCCTCGAAAATGGCGGTCTGCAGCGGGTAATGGGACAGCTCATAGGCGGCTGCCGCACCAATGACACCGCAGCCGATAATTGCTACATCCAGCATAAAAACCTCCTGATCGCTCCGTTTGCCGAATAAAAGAAAAAGAGCAGGACAAACAAAAGGGCCTTTCGACTCTCCCCTTGCTTGTTCTGCTCGATCCTCTGAACAAACTTTTATTGTCTTTATGATAATGCGATCTGCACAAGATGTCAAGCGTTTGTTGAAAATTTAAAGCTCATTTTTACCTGTGCGGCTTTTTCCTGCTCTTTGCGGGCGCGGGGGCTTTTGGCAGAGCACGGCCTGCTGCAGCATGGCCTGCAGCGCTGCGCCCGGCCACAAGGCCGGAGCCGAACGCCCAGTGCAGGTTAAAACCGCCGCAGCTGCCTGCGCAGTCCAGCGTTTCGCCCACAAAGTAAAGGCCCGGACAGCCCTTGAACTGGAAGTGTTGATCCACCTCCCGCAGGGCCAGCCCGCCGCCGGTGGTCTGGGCCTGCTTCCAGCTGCAGGGGGTCAGCCCCTCAAAGCGCCAGTGCTTGGCGGTGTGGGCCAGCTTCTGCCACTGTGCGGCGGTGAGCACGGCAGGCGCGTCGCTGTCCTGCAGCCCGGCGGCAGACCACACAGTACGGCCCAGCTTCTGGTTCAGCAGGCCCAGCCAGAAGTCAGCGGCGCTGCCCCCTGCCGTCTGGGCGGCGTGGGCCGCAAACAGGCTGGCAAGTGCGGTTTCGTCCACTGCCGGGAAGAGGTCCAGCTCCACAGCAGGAGCCTTGGGGCCGCGGCCCGGGGCCAGCAGGCCGGACAGCTGCATGATGCAGATGCCGGAAAGGCCGTAATCGGTGAACTGTACCTCGCCGTTCTCGCAGGCAAGCACACGGGCACCGTCCAGCAGGGATGCTGCTGCCTTGGCACGGATGCCAGCCAGCGCTTTGCGGGGCTTTGCGCACTGCAGGGCGGTCAGGCAGGGGTACAGCGGCTCCACCCTGCCGCCGCACTGGGCGGCGAACCGGGTGCCAAAGCCGTCGGTGCCGAACTGCGGCCCTGCCTCACCGCCCATGGCGCAGATGACGGCATCGGCGCGCAGCGTTTCGGCAGAGCCGCCTGCCGTCTCGAACTGTACGGCGTAGCCGCTGCGGCTCTGGTTCAGGGTGCGCACGGTGCAGCCGGTGCGCAGCTGCACATGGTGCTGCGCAAGGTGATGCTCCAGCAGGGCCAGCACGTCCGCCGCCTGATTGGAGTACGGATACACCCGGCCCGCCTCGTCGGTGCGGGTATAAAGCCCCAGCGCATGGAACCAGCGCAGCGGGTCGGCGGTATTTACGGCATCCAGCAGCGGACGAAGTGCTGCCGGGTCGGCAGTGAAATACAGCTCCGGCGCAATGCCGGTGTTATCCAGATTGCAACGGCCATTGCCGGTGGCAAGCAGCTTTTTGCCCGGCTTCGGGTTGCGCTCCAGCACAATGACCTGTGCAGCGGGGGCACTTTGTGCCGCCGCAAGCGCGGCTGCAAGACCGGCGGCACCGCCGCCCAGAATGAGGATGTTCGGCATCCGGACACCTGCCTTTCTCAGCAGAATTTTAGGATCTGTCTTCATAAGCGGGGTGCTGTGCTTATGAAAACGGCTTTTTGTATCATTGTAGCAGAACCCTGCCGGAAACGCAACGAAGAGGCAGCTTTCCGTGCAGGTCTTTTTGCGCGGGGGCAGCAGGTATAAATGGCCCGGCCTGACAGATACTAGTGCTGCAGGCATTTTTAAGGAAACGGAGGAGCAAAAACATGAAAGCAACAGGAATCGTGCGCCGCATCGACGAGCTGGGCCGGGTGGTGATCCCCAAGGAGATCCGCCGCACCCAGCGCATCCGCCGCGGCGACCCGCTGGAGATCTTCACCACGGGCGACGGCGAGGTGATCTTTAAAAAGTATTCGCCCATTGGCGAGATGAACGCAGTAGCGGCCCAGTATACCGAGGTGCTCAGCAAAAGCTTTGCGCTGACCACACTGGTGGCCGACCGCGACCGCATCCTTACGGTGAGCGGCAGCGGCCGGCGGGAGCTGGCCGACCGCAGCATCAGCCAGCCGCTGGAAAAGCTGATGGATGGCCGCAGGCTGTACCAGAGCGAGGGCATTGCCGAAAAGTGCATCCTGCCCTGCGAAGGCTCGCCCCGGGTGGTGTTGTGCGCCGCACCCATCATTGCGGCGGGCGATGTGACCGGCGTGGTGGCCCTGCTGACCGAAGACCGCACGGCCACGCCGGATGCCGCCCAGCTCAAGGCCGTGAATGTGGCAGCGGCATTTCTGGCAAGGCAGATGGAAGAGTAAAGAACATGCCGGAGCGCTTTCCTTATAATAAGGAGGGCGCTTTCTTCGTTTATGACAGAATTATGAATCTTTTAAAACATTTTTCCAAGGGGCTTGACAGCACCGGAAAATTGGCTATAATGGTCTTAGCACTCAGGAACAAGGAGTGCTAAACAAACAAAGCGAACGCAAAAAGGAGGCAGGCGCTATGACGATGGATGCACGCAAGCAGCGAGTCTTGCAGGCGATCGTGGCGCTGTATGGTCTCGAAGGCGAGCCCGTTGGCAGCAGCGTGCTGGCAAACTACTTTGACATGGCAGTTTCCAGCGCAACGCTTCGCAATGAGATGGCGGCGCTGACAAAGCTGGGCCTGCTGGAGCAGCCCCACACCAGCGCGGGCCGTGTGCCCAGTGCCAAGGGCTACCGTTACTACCTTGATAATCTGCTGACCGACGATCAGCCGCTGGATCGTGTGAGCCGCGCCCGGGTGGATGCGGTGTTCGCAAGCCTTGACCACGAGCCGGAAAAGCTGGCCGCAGGTGCCGCCAAGGCGCTGGCCGCCATCAGCGGCTGCACCGCCGCCATCAGCACCCCATGTGCCGAGGATCTGTGCATCGCCCACTATGAAGTGGTTCAGGTGGGCCGCAGCGCAGCGGCTGTGCTGGCCGTTACCACGGCCGGTTACGTTCGTACCCGTGTGGCACGGGTGCGCACCGGCCTTTCCCGCGAGAATGCGGCAGCACTTGCCGCACTGCTCAACCGCAACCTTACCTTTGTAGCGCCGGTGGATCTTTCCACCCGGCTGCTGGCAGAGCTGTGCAGCCAGATCGACCCGGAGCTGGTGCCCGTTATCAGTGCAGCGGCTGCCATCCTGCAGGATTCCGTCAAGCCCCACGTATTTCTGGGCGGCGAGCAGTACCTGCTGGACTGGCCTCAGCTGGACGGCAAGGTGGGCGACATCCTCACACTGCTGAACGACGAGGAGCAGGCCGCTGGCCTGATCGCACCTCCGGCAGAACGCAGTGAGAGCGTGCTGCTGGGCGAGGATCTGGAACCGCAGATCCCGGGCCTGTGCATCGTGAGCGACCGGTATCTGGTGGGCGGAGGCCTGTGGGGCTCCATTGCATTGATCGGTCCCACCCGGATGCCCTTCCAGAAACTGATGCCGCTGCTGCATTACTTTGCAGACCAGCTGGGCGAGGGCATGAGCGGCAAACGAAAAGACACCCCGCAGGCTGCCGTACCGCGGCGGACTGTGATCTATAAGGAGGATCTGGAATGAGCGAAGAAGCAAAAAAGACGGCTCCGGCTCAGGAAGCTGAGCAGCCCGAAACGGCTCCCGAGGAAAAGGCCCAGCAGGCAGCACCCGAACAGGAACCTGCTGCCGAAGCTGCCGACCCGAAGGATGACAAGAAGAAGGATGGCGGCTGGTTCAACAAGAAGGCCCGTGAGCTGGAAGCCGTAAAGGCAAAGCTGGATGCTGCCGAAGCCAACGCTGCACAGGCCAAAGACCAGCTGCTGCGCATGGCAGCGGAGTACGAGAACTACCGCAAGCGCTCCACCCGCGAAGCCGACCAGAAGTTCAACGATGGCATTTCCTTTGCGGTGAACCAGATCATTCCCATTCTGGATACGCTGGAGATGGCGGCCAACGCCCCCACCACCGACGAGAACTACAAAAAGGGCGTGACCATGACGCTGGACAAGGCCGCCAAGGCGCTGGATGCCCTCCATGTGGAGGAGATCGAGGCGCTGGGCAAGCCCTTTGACCCCAACTTCATGAACGCGGTGCAGCAGATCCCCGCCCCGGACGGACAGGAGAGCGGCACCGTCATCACGGTCTACCAGAAGGGCTACAAGCTGGGCGATAAGATCGTCCGCCATGCGACCGTTGTAGTGGCCGAATAACAAAGCAGAAACCCGAAAGGGTTTTGAATATAACATCCGCTTACAAACATTTGAGCATCACATAAACAATACGATTTGTTCTTTCGAGAGGAGTTTTCATTATGAGTAAGATCATTGGTATCGACCTTGGTACTACCAACAGCTGCGTGGCTGTCATGGAGGGCGGCGAGCCCGTTGTTATCGCAAACTCTGAGGGTGCACGCACCACCCCGTCTGTGGTGGGCTTCACCAAGACCGGCGACCGTCTGGTGGGTCAGGTCGCAAAGCGTCAGGCCATCACCAATCCGGAGAACACCGTTGCTTCCATCAAGCGCTTCATGGGCACCGACCACAAGGTGACCCTGAACGGCAAGGAGTACACTCCCCAGCAGGTCAGCGCTATGATCCTGCAGAAGCTGAAGGCTGATGCCGAGGCTTATCTGGGCGAGCCTGTTACCGAGGCTGTCATTACCGTTCCTGCATACTTCAACGACAGCCAGCGTCAGGCTACCAAGGACGCAGGCACCATTGCAGGCCTGAACGTCAAGCGTATCATCAACGAGCCTACTGCCGCTTCTCTGGCATATGGCATCGATAAGGAAGAAGACCAGAAGATCATGGTCTACGATCTGGGCGGCGGCACCTTCGATGTGTCCATCATCGAGATGGGCGACGGCGTTACCGAGGTTCTGGCCACCAACGGTGATACCCATCTGGGCGGCGATGACTTCGATGAGCGCATCATCAACTGGATGGCAGATGCCTTCCAGACCGAGAACGGCATCGACCTGCGCAAGGACAAGATGGCTGCGCAGCGTTTGAAGGAAGCTGCCGAGAAGGCAAAGATCGAGCTGTCCAGCGCAATGAGCAGCCAGATCAACCTGCCCTTCATCACTGCCGATGCTACCGGCCCCAAGCACTTGGATATGACCCTGACCCGCGCAAAGTTCAACGAGCTGACCGCTGATCTGGTCGATCGCACCATGGGCCCCGTCCGCAAGGCTCTGCAGGATGCAGGCCTGCGTCCCTCTGACCTGAAGAAGGTTCTGATGGTCGGTGGTTCCACCCGTATCCCCGCTGTCTACGATGCAGTCAAGAAGGAACTGAACTGCGAGCCCTTCAAGGGCATCAACCCCGATGAGTGCGTGGCTGTGGGCGCTGCTATTCAGGGCGGCGTGCTGCAGGGCGATGTGAAGGGCCTGCTGCTGCTGGATGTCACCCCGTTGAGCCTGGGCATTGAAACTCTGGGCGGCGTGTGCACCAAGATCATCGACCGCAATACCACCATCCCCACCCACAAGAGTCAGGTGTTCTCCACCGCTGCAGACAACCAGCCCTCTGTTGAGGTCAACGTTCTGCAGGGCGAGCGTGAGTTCGCACGCGACAACAAGAGCCTGGGTGTCTTCCATCTGGACGGCATCGCTCCGGCTCCCCGTGGTGTGCCTCAGATCGAAGTTACCTTCGATATCGATGCAAACGGCATCGTGAAGGTCAGCGCAAAGGATCTGGGCACCGGCAAGGAGCAGAACATCACCATTACCGCTTCCACCAACATGTCCAAGGAGGACATCGACAAGGCTGTGAAGGAAGCTGAGCAGTTTGCTGCCGACGATAAGAAGAAGCGTGAAGAGGTCGATATCCGCAACGGTGCCGACCAGATGGTGTTCCAGACCGAGAAGATGCTGAAGGAGAACGGCGACAAGCTGCCCGCCGACGTGAAGAGCGAGGCCGAGAGCAAGCTGGCCGACCTGAAGACCGCTGTTCAGTCCGGCAACGTGGACGACATCAAGGCAAAGCAGGAAGCTCTGAGCCAGGTGTTCGAGAAGATGTATCAGGCAGCCGCTGCCGCACAGCAGGCCGCCGGTGCACAGCCCGGCCCCGACGCAGGTGCAAACAACCAGCAGAAGCCGGGTGATGACGGCGTTGTGGATGCCGACTTCAAGGAAGTCTGATAAAAAACACAGCAGTGTGTGCCCGGCCAAACCGGCGGACGCACGCGTGGAATAGCAAAAGCCGCTCCGGTTTTGCCGGAGCGGCTCTTGCTGGTTATAGAGCGAGGAACCAACCGGGGCGTTTCCCGGATCAAACGTTCCCGGAGAGGTGAGTGGATATGGCACAGGAAAAGCGTGATTACTACGAAGTGCTGGGGGTATCCAAGACTGCGACCGATGCCGAGATCAAAAAGGCATACCGCAAGCTTGCAATGAAATACCACCCGGACTATAACCCCGGCGATAAGGACGCCGAGGAAAAGTTCAAGGAAGTAAACGAAGCAAACGAGGTGCTTTCGGACCCGAAGAAGCGCCAGCTGTACGACCAGTACGGCTTTGCAGGTGTTGACCCTGCCTATGCAGCACAGAACGGCGGTGGCCCCGGTGCGGGCGGCTTTGGCGGTTTTGGCGGCGACGGCGTGGATCTGGGCGACATTTTCGGCGATATCTTTGGCGGCGGCTTCGGCGGCTTTGGCGGTTCGTCCCGTCAGGCGAACCCCAACGCACCGCGCAAGGGTCAGGATATCCGCGTGCGCATCACCCTGAGCTTTGACGAGGCCGTGCACGGCTGCAAGAAGAACATCACCATCACCCGCCAGCAGGAGTGCACCGAGTGCCACGGCAGCGGCTGTGCCGCCGGTTCCAGCCCCGAGACCTGCCCGGACTGCGGCGGCCGCGGCTTCGTGATCCGTCAGCAGCGCACCCCCTTTGGCGTGATGCAGACCCAGCAGCCCTGCTCCCGCTGTGGCGGCAAGGGCAAGCTGGTCAAGAATCCCTGCAAGGTCTGCCATGGCAGCGGCAAGGTGGCGGCTAAAAAGACGCTGGAGGTGTCCATCCCCATGGGCATCGACGACGACCAGAGCTTTGCACTGCGCGGCATGGGCGATGCCGGTGCAAACGGCGGTCCTGCCGGTGATGTGATCGTCATGGTCACGGTGCGCCCCAGCGAGGTGTTCCAGCGCGACGGCTACGATGTGTGGGTCACTGTGCCCATCACTTACAGTCAGGCCGTGCTGGGCGACACCGTGCAGGTGCCCTCCATTGACGGCAAGGTGGAGTACACCGTGCCCGAGGGCACCCAGAGCGGCACCACCTTCCGCCTGCGCGGCAAGGGCATCCAGTACCTGAATGGCCGCGGCCGCGGTGATATGTACGTCAAGTGCGAGGTGGAGATCCCCAAGAAGCTGAACAAGACCCAGCGGGAGGCCCTGAAGAAGTTCGAGGGCACCCTGAAAGAAGAAAACTACGAAAAGCGCAAGGGCTTCTTCAAAAAGCTGAAGGACATGTTCAACAACTGAGACTGAAAACCGCATAACATAAAAAGCGGCGGCACTTCCCAAACGGGAGGTGCCGCCGCTTTTGCTTTTTCAGAACAGAGACCGGGACTTAGTTGCCGAAGATCAACAGGGCGTTGGGCACAAGGCCGATGATGGTTGCGCAGGAACCAATGAACCAGAAGCTGCAGCCGATGTCATGGATGGTGTTCGTGGGGCTTTTTTCAGCATGGGCAACCAGAGCGTTCATGCCGTTTTCCACCCAGTTGGAGTTGATATTTGCCTTGCGGTAATCGTGGATGGCAGAAACAGCCTTGTACCAGCCGTACAGCGGGAACCATGCCATGGCGGCTTCCACAACACCTACGCCGCCCTCGGTGTAGGTCATTTCTTCGCAGGACAAAACATTGTATGCAGCAGGATAAGTAATGGCGTTCGTCATAAAGCAAAACTCCTTTTTTAGGTTTGATAAAAAAAGCGGCGGCTCTTCCGTTGAAGAGCCGCCGCAAAAAGCCCTTTGGTGTACTCCTGAAAATTAGAAGTAGATGATGCCCAGAGACATAACGGCAGAAAGGCCAAAGCTGCTGATGGTCGATGCAGCATTCCAGAAGATCATGCCGGCATGGTAGAAGGTGTTGGTCACATTGCCCTTGCAGTCGGCTTTGATATCGCTCCAGACGTTGGATACCCAGTTGTCGTGATCCTTCTTGCGTGCTTCACGGCAGGTGTTGATGCCGATAACCGTAGCGTAGCCGGGCCACAGCCATGCAGCGACAGCCTGACCGACGGTAGCACCGCCTTCGGTGTAGGTCATTTCTTCGCAGGACAGAACGTTGTAGGAAGCAGGCATCATGATTTTGTTTTCCATAATAACACTCCTTTGAATCAAAGCTATCCAGACAGTGCAAGATCGCACTGTTTAAAACCCAAAAATAAACCGGGATATGCGCTTGGAGATCGTTCTCATAAAGCAGGGCGCGCCGCCGCATGACGCGAGTAGTTGCTTGCAGGAAAAGGAAAGCAGTGCTGTTCTCTGCAGGCAAAAGACCGTTCAGACGGTATACAGTGCTCAGGCAGCCGATTTCTTATTTCTGCTTGATGAAAAGCCCGCGGCCCTCTATGGCGGAAAAGGCCGCGGGTAAAGGGGTCTTTGGTCTCTCCGGACGGATCTTATGAGCAGGGTCAGAGCAGGACGATGGCAGCATTGACCAGAAAACCAACGCCGGTAGCGCTGGTCGCGGTGACCCAGACGATGCGTCCCAGATCACGCAGCATGTTCTGCGCACTGGAATCCATATCGCGGCTCAGAGCATCCAGACCGGTATCCAGCCAGTCGTTGGGGTGGCTCTTGCGGTAGTTGCGCATGGCGGTAACACCCATGTACCAGCCAATGGGCGGAATCCAGTTCAGCAGAGCTTCCGTAAAGGTAGCACCGCCCTCGGTGTAGGTCATCTCTTCGCAGGAAAGAACGTTGTAGGAAGCAGGCATCATGATCTTGTTTTCCATAATAACACTCCTTTGAATCAAAGATCGTATCAGCACATTCTATGCACTGTTCACACCAGATCGAACCATCGATGAAGAGCAACTGCTCTATATCGCCATTGTACAACACCCGTTGATTTTTTGCAAGGGGTGAATGGGCAGAGTGCGCAAAAACTGGAGAGACTTCCGAAAAGAACTAGAAAAATTTGTGAAAAAAGACTGCAATAATTTGACATAAAACAACAGCGCCCTTTCCTTTGCGGAAAAGGCGCTGCCATGTTTACCCGGCCACACCGGCACGGTAGAGGTACGGGTCGCTCTTGAAGCTGTCAAAGCTGTACAGCACCAGGATCTGGTCATAATCGTTATCCGCGATCAGCTGATCCAGACCGTAGTTGTAGTTGCGGAAGTCCACCACATCGATCTGGGCGTAGTTTGCGGTCAGGTAGGGTGCAAAGCAGTTGGCGTAGCTGTCCTTGATCACCAGAATGCGCCCGATGCCGTCGCCCTCAATGCGGCTCAGGCCGTTGTTGCCATGCAGGAACATGGCGTACTTATCGTACACGTTCAGCTTGTCCGTGTCGTACAGGCCGGTGGTCTGGCCGTCTGCGGGCTGGCCTGCAGCGGTGACATTATAGATGGTCAGGCTGTTCGGCAGGTCGTAGTAGGTGATAGTATCCGGCACGGCATTCCATGTGCGGGCCTTGGAGTAGTGGGTGCCGTAGAAATTTTCGGCGGTCAGAGCCGTGTGCGCGGCGGGGTCGAAGGGGATCAGGCCCAGCGTACCGCACAGCTGCTGGTAGGCGTAGTATGCGCCAAGGCTCGTCCAGTGATGGTCGGTGCGGTAGTAGATATATTCGTCCTTGTGTTCGGCAAGGGTCTGCCGCACATCCACAAAGCGCCCTCCGGCGGCCTGTACGGCGGCGGAAAGCTGGTCGAGATAGGCATCCTCATCCAGCAACGGCGCGTTTGCAGGCACGTTTTCCGGGTAAATGACCGATGCTGCCGGGGCCAGCAGAACATCCACCTTGCCCGGGTGGCGCTGGCACAGTGCTTCCACGGCGGCGGTGTTCTTGGGCAGGGTGCGGTTCTCGCTGTCCAGCAGGCTGAAGGTGCGGGGGAACATCATGTGCTCTTTGCCCAGCAGGATGCCGCCGTTCTGCTCCTTCTGCAGCAGGGTGGTCTCCACTACGCTCTGCAGGCTGATCCACTCATCGCGGCCGAACACCTGATCCTTCACGTACTTTGTGTAGGCGGTAAAGTAGCTGTTCAGCCCCTTGGCGGAAAGCTGGGTCAGCGCCGGGCGCTGGGAAAGGGTGGTGTTTTCCATCTCGCTGTAGGCGCGGTCCGGTGTAATAAGGTCCAGTGCGAACAGACCAATAAAGAACAGGCTGAACACCACCAGCACCGGGTAGTGCAGGAGCGAGGAAGATTTTTTGGAATGCTTGTCCATCTTCACGCCTCCTTAAAAGTTGAAATAGAGGAACGGGCTGTTGGTGCTGCCCACCACATAGGCGGTGGAGACCACCAGCAGCGCCAGAATGGCGGCACAGCGGGTGACGGCATTCTTTTTGAGCAGGTTCCAAATCTTTTCAATGAGCGGGGTGCAGCAGAGGATGCTGACCACCAGCAGCACACCGTAGTTGCGCAGGAAGTACAGCGGCGAAACACCGCCGGAAGGAACGAACAGCTTGTGGAACAGCAGACCGAAGCTTACGCCCGTATCGTTGCCCACGAACATGGCCCAGCCCACCACAACGAGGAACAGGGTGTAGATGTGGGGCCACACTCTGCCCTTTTGCAGGTGGGGCAGCAGGAACAGCTTTTCTACAGCCAGCAGCACAAAGTAGTACAGGCCCCAGCAGATAAAGTTCCAGTTCGCGCCGTGCCAGATGCCGGTAAGCAGCTCCACCACGAACAGGTTGAAGATCTGGCGCTTCAGGCCCTTGCGGTTGCCACCGAGAGGGATATACACATACTCCCGGAACCAGCCGGAAAGGGTCATGTGCCAGCGCCGCCAGAACTCGGTGATGGATGCGGAGATATAAGGGTAGTTGAAGTTTGCGGGGAAGTCGAAGCCCAGCATCTTGCCCATGCCAATGCCCATCATGGAGTAGCCGGAAAAGTCAAAGTAGAGCTGCAGGCTGTAGGCGATGATGCCCAGCCACACCAGCGGGGTGGATGCATTGGCAAGGCCCACAAAGGTGGTGGAAGGGCTGTCCGCAACGCCGATGATGTCTGTCCACAAAGCACCGATGGCATCCGCCAGCAGCACCTTTTTGGCAAGGCCAAAGGTGAACAGGGTCATGCCTTCTTCGAGCTGCTGCAGGCTGTAGCGGTGCCGGTATACGTGCAGCTGGTTCGAGACATCGCGGTATTTCACGATGGGGCCGGCGATCAGCTGAGGGAACATGACCACATAGGCACCAAAGTCGATGATATTACGCTCTGCCTTTACATCCCGGCGGTAAACATCGATGGAGTAGGAAAGGGTCTGGAAGGTGTAAAAGCTGATACCCAGCGGCAGAGTGCCAATGCCCTGGATCTCGGCAAAGGCGGTGCCCAGCAGGGCGTTTGCGCTGCGCAGCACAAAGTTTGCGTATTTGAAGTAGAATAGCATCCCAAGGCTGCCAATGAGGGCCACCAGCAGAAATGTCCTGCGCAGGGCCGGCTTTTGGTCGAAGTGCTCGATGCACAGGCCGCTGATGTAGTTGATGAGGATGAGGGCCACCATGACCGGGAAAAACCGTACCTCGCCCCAGCAGTAGAACACCAGACTGCAGAGGAACAGCACGGTGTTCTTGAGCTTTGCGGGCGCAAGGTAATACAGCGCCAGCGTGATGGGCAGAAACCGGAACAGAAAGATGATGGTGCTGAAAACCAAAGCGTCAGCCTCCTTTTAGCCGAAAAAAGCCGATGCCGCAAATGGCACCGGCCTTGGGTGGATCCAGATTCAGTCTGCCAGTGCGCTGTCCACGGCGCTGTCCAGATCGGCAGTGCACTCGTTGGATGCGATCACCATGACAATGGTGTTGCCCTTGAAGGCGATGACGGCGTTCTCCACGTTATCCTGCGCCTGAGCAAACTCGGCGTAGTTGCCGTAGAAGGCCACCTGATCCTGCTGGTAGGAAGCCAGCTGGTTGGCTACGTCCTCGGCCTTGCCGTCGGCAGCTTCGAGCACCAGCACCAGACCGGCATCGCCGTTGTCGTTGCTCTTCACGCCCTTGTAGCTCACCACGTCCTCAGCCTTCAGGCCGAAATCGTACTCAATGTTCATGGCTGCGATCTCGAACTGGTTGGAGATGGGGTCGGCTTCCAGCAGAGCATTGAAAACACCGTCCAGTGCATCAGAGCCGTTCTCGGCAGCATTGTCCACAACAGCGGATGCGGCGGCGCTGGAAGCGGGAGATTCCGCAGCAGCGGTGGAAACGGAGGAGGGAGCGGCCGAAGAGCTGGCGGAACCGCCGCAGCCGGTAAGAGCGACAGCAGCCAGCGCGCCGGTGAGAGCAATTGTAAAGATTTTTGTGCGATTTATCATAAAATATTCCTTCTTTTGTTCAAAACATTCTTGCAGCTGCCCAAAGCGGTCCTGTATCAGGGCAGACTATTGTTATCTTACCATAACTGTGTGCAAAATGCAACGAAAAGCCCCTCGGTTTTACGGATTTTTAACCGGTGATCTTCTCCCCTGCAGCAAGCTTCTGCAGCACGGCAACGGCATCCTCAAAGCACAGGCCGCTCTGCTGGATCAGGGCCGCATTTTCCGGCCCCACATAGCGCCAGTGCCACGGCTCGTAGGTGATCTCGGTAACGGCTTCTGCGTTTTTGGGGTACCGCAGGATGAAGCCGTATTCCACGGCATGGGCGCTCAGCCAGCGGAAGGCCTCGGTGTTTTCAAAGCCCTCGGTCAGGTCGGTGTGCTCCGGGCTGTTCAGGTCGGCAGCAAGGCCGCAGTTGTGCTCCGAGTAGCCCGGCGGGTTCACGATATTTGCCGCCTGCTTTTTCGCTTCGGCTTCGCTCAGGCCCTTATTGCGGAAATACTGGGTCTTTTGGTCGTAGAGGTTCTTCTGGTAGTCCACGCTGCGGTAGCCGCTCTGCATCCAGATGGTCACGCCGTCCTTTGCGGCGGCGGCCTGCATGGCGAGGAACGCATCGGCGGCTTCGGTCTGCAGGGTCTTGTTCACAGCGGTGGCCGAGCCGCACGCCTTGGTGGTAAAGGTATGATCGTCCGGCATTTTGTTCGTGTGGTTCACCAGCACCATGCGGGGATCATCCAGAATGGCCTGCGCCTGCCGGGCGGTCAGCAGACTGCTTTCTGCCTCTGATGCTGCCGAGGCGCTGGACGTGGAAGTTGCCGAGGCGGCAGGCACAGCGGAACGGCTGTGCAGCACGAACGAGGCCCCGCCCACGGCAATGCAGGCCACGACGGTAACGGTGAGCACGCGCCGCACGGCGGGCCGCAGATGGCGGCGGTGATGAGGATGGACAGACAGGTTCATCTGGAATACCTTCTTTCCGGTGGATGTGCATAGAGTTTGCTTCCTATGGGCAAGCTATGCCCGGAGGGGAAACAATATGAAAATGACAGCACAGGAATATGCGCGCCGGGTGCGGCGCATCGGGCCGCACTCGCCCTTGGGGCTGGACTGCCTGTGGGCTTTTGGCGTGGGCGGCGGCATCTGCCTGCTGGGCGAAGTGCTGCGCCAGAGCTATCTTGCCATGGGCGTGGAAGCCGACCTTGCCGGCACCCTGACCAGCTGCAGCCTGATCGTGCTCTCAGCGGTGCTTACCACGCTGGGCTGGTACCAGAAGCTGGCCGCAAAGGCCGGGGCCGGGTCGCTGGTGCCCATCACAGGCTTTGCCAATGCGGTGGTCAGCGCGGCCATCGAGTTCAAGGCCGAGGGCCGGGTGCTGGGTACCGGGGCCAAGATGTTCACCATTGCCGGGCCGGTGATCGTGTACGGCACGCTGGCGGCGGTGGTGTACGGCGCGGTGCTGTGGGTGCTGGGCATGGCGGGTGTGCCTGTGCTGTCATAAACACGGGCAAGTGTGCCGTAAGATTGCAGCATGATGTTATTATACAATATTTTATGGAACGTTTTTCATCTATTTTCCACGAAGGAGAAATTTTGCCTATGACGGTCCGGTGCGGGGATACCCTGCTGTTCCAGACACTGCCGGTGATCGCTGCGGGTGCAGCGGTGGGCGGCAAAAAAGAGAGCGAAGGCCCGCTGGCGGCAGAGTTCGACGAGCTGAGCGCAGACAACCGCTTTGGCCAGTCCAGCTGGGAAGCTGCGGAAAAATACCTGCAGCTGCGCGCCGCGCGGCTGTGCCTGCAAAAGGCGGCGCTTCCGCAGGAAAAGGTGCAGCTGGCCCTTGCCGGGGATCTGCAGGCCCAGTGCACGGCATCCAGCTATGCCATGCGGGAGCTGGGCGTGCCCTTTGCCGGGCTGTTCGGGGCCTGCAGCACCATGGCCGAGGGCCTTGCGCTGGGCGCTGCTCTGTGCGAGGGCGGTGCTGCGCGCAATCTGCTGGCCATGGCTTCCAGCCACTTCTGCGCGGCAGAGCGGCAGTTCCGCACGCCGCTGAGCTACGGCGCGGTGCGCACGCCCACGGCCCAGTGGACTGCCACCGCTGCCGGATGCTGCCTTTTGCAGCCGCAGGGCGAAGGCGTTGGCATTGCCGCTGCCACCTTTGGCCGTGTGCAGGATTATCAGGTAAAGGACATCAACAATATGGGGGCTGCCATGGCCCCGGCAGCAGCTTCCACCCTGCTGCACTATTTTAAGGATACCGGCACCGAACCGCAGGAGTTCGACTGCATCTATACCGGCGACCTTGGGCAGGTGGGCAGTCAGCTGCTGCGGGAGCTGCTGGCCGCAGAAGGCTTGCTGATCAAAAACCATGTGGACTGCGGGTGCATCCTGTTCGATGCAAACGAGCAGAGCGTAAAGAGCGGCGGCTCCGGCCCGGGCTGCTGCGCGGCGGTGCTGTGCGGGCACATCCTGCCGCGCCTGCGCCGGGGCAGCCAGAAGCGGGTACTGTTCACAGCCACCGGGGCCCTGATGAGCCAGACCACCTTTTTGCAGAAGGAGACCATCCCGGCGGTGGCGCATCTGGTGGAGCTGCGTGCGCCGGAAAAGGAGAAGTAAGATGAACTATTTCTGGGCTTTCTGTGTGGGCGGGGCCATCTGCGTGGCGGGACAGCTGCTCATCGACCTGACCGGCCTGACCCCGGCCCGCATCCTGACCGGATATGTGGTGGCGGGCGTGGTGCTTTCGGCCATTGGGTGGTATGCCCCGCTGGCCGAGTTTGCCGGGTGCGGGGCCACGGTTCCCCTGCTGGGCTTCGGCCATCTGCTGGCAAAGGGCGTGCGCACCGCGCTGCAGGAAGAAGGTGCTGTGGGCATCCTCACCGGCGGGCTGACCGCCGCTGCGGCCGGTGTTACCACCAGCCTTGTGTGCGGCGTGGTGTGCAGCTGGGTGGGCAAAAGTCACGACCAGAACTGAAGAAGAAATACACAAGAACATTGCTGCTTTGTCCGCCACCCTTCGCTCTGTTTTTCCACCGCACAGCGGTAAACTGTGCAAAACAGGAGGTGATGCGGATGAAGCACCGCTGGACGACCCTTTTGTGGGAGCTTTGGGCTGCACAGGCCTTGTGCGCGGTGGCAGCCCTGCCGCCGGGCAGTGCGTTCCATACATGCCCGGCACTGGCGCTGCCGGGGCTGGCACTTGCGGCGGCGGTGCCCACGGCATGGGCTGCGTGGGCGCTGCTGGCCGAGCCGCCCGACGGCCTGCCGCCGGAGCAGCTTCTGGAGCAGGCACCGGGGTTCGATTTTGCCACCCTGTGCGATTTTGAGCGGCCTGCTGCCGTGCCCTGAAAAGCGGGCAAAACAAAAACCCCTGTGCCGGGAACCCGGTACAGAGGTTTTGTTCGTCAATCAGAAAGCGATCAAGCGTTCTTGTTAGCACGCTTTGCCATACGGCTGATCTTGCGGCTGGCGGTGTTCTTTTTGATGACACCCTTAGCGCGAGCCTTGTCGATCGCGGAAACAGCAGCCAGGACGGTTGCGTCCTTGTCAGCGGCATTCGCATCGATGGCAGCGTCTGCCTTCTTGACGACTGTTTTCAGGTTGGTCTTAATGGCCTTGTTGTGAGCCTGCTCTGCAGCAGCCTGCACGACGCGGTCCTTCTGAGATTTGATGTTAGGCATTCGTTCCACCTCCTTGGCTACCTATAACAGCGCACCCTATGATACCATATTTCGCGTACCAGCGCAAGCGTTTTTTTGATTTTTGTTTAGAAAAGTTTTATTTTTTCCATACTTTCTGCGTGCAGAGGGGGCATTTGGCCCCAAAACAGGCAGGAGGAGCAGAAAAATGCGTTTTACCGATATGGCAGACGAGATGTTTGGTGCAGCACAGGGGGCGCTGCCTGCCGGGGTAAGGCTTGCCACAGCAAAGCGCGGCGGGGTCACAATAACGCGGGTGGAGATCGCGCGCGAAGGGCTGGCGAAGCCCCGCGGACGGTATGTCACGCTGGAAATGCCCAGCGTCAGCGTGCTGGACGAGCGGGACGCTGCGGTGATCGAGACCTGTGCAGCAGAACTGCGCGCCCTGCTGCCGCCGGAAGGGCCGGTGCTGGTGCTGGGCATCGGAAACCGGCGGGTCACGGCGGATGCCCTCGGCCCGCGCACGGCGCAGAAGATTTTAGTCACCATGGGGCCGCAGCACACGCTGCCGGTAAAAGGCATCCGGCCGGTGGCCGCCATTGCGCCGGGGGTGTCGGCCTCCACCGGGCTGACTCTGCGCCAGCTGGCCGGGGCCATGGTGGAAGCGGTGCGGCCGGCGGCCCTGATCTGCGTGGACAGCCTTTGCAGTGCCGAGGGCGCGCGGCTGGGCCGCAGCGTGCAGTTCTCCGACACCGGGCTGTACCCGGCGCAGGCGGATCATGCAAAGCATCTGGACGCGGCAGCGCTGGGCGTGCCGGTGATCGCGGCGGGCATCCCCACCTTGATGGATTCGGACGAAGGAGCAGATCTTGTGGTCACGCCCCGGGCGCTGGACAGCGTGATCGCCCACGGCTCGGCTCTTCTGGCCGGTGCCATCAACCGGGCCTTGCAGCCAAGGCTCAGCGTGGCGCAGCTGTTCTGGCTGGCGGGGTAACACCGGTGGGCCGGAAGGGAGGTTATTTTATGCGCAGCAAAGCACTGCCGCCCGCCCGGGCGCAGGGGCATATCGTGCCGTTTCTGGAAGCGGCTGCTCTGTTTGCCGCACTGTGCATCTTTGCCCGCACGGCGGCACTGATGCTGGCTGCGGCCATTACTGCACCGCTGCCCATGGCCGAAACTCTTTTCTGGCTGGGGCGGCAGTCCGCACAGGAGCAGCCCGCATCATCTGTGCAGGTGGAAGCCGCACCGGACAGCACACCGGAAGCGGCGGCATCTTCTCTGCCGCAGGCCGTGCAGGCGCTGACCGGGAACATTGAGGACTACCTTGTGCCGCTGCTGGGCGAGGAAGCCCGCCCGGCGGATGCGGGGACTGTCATTGAAAAAAATTATCCGCAGGGCAGCGGCGAAAAGTACATTCCCTGCGGGGCGGGCAGCATCAAAAACAATACCCGGCAGACGGCGGCAGACATTGCGGCGGAGATCGAGAATCCGCTGCCCTTTGCCATTGAGCCGAACAGTCCCGACCCGCAGGTGCTGGTGATGCACACTCACGCCACCGAGGACTACCGCCTTTCGGCCGGGCTGTGGTTTGCCCCCGGCGATGGTGCCCGCAGCACCGACTGCAGCGTGAACATGTGCGCGGTGGGCCGTGTGGTGGCCGATACCCTCAATGCGGCGGGCATCAACACCCTGCACGACGAGACCCTGAACGACTACCCCAGCTACACCGGCAGCTATGCCAACAGCCGGGCCGTGGTGCAGCAGTATCTGGCCCGGTATCCCAGCATCAAGGTGGTGCTGGATGTTCACCGGGATGCCATCGAGACGGAAAGCGGCAGCCGCTATGCCCCGGTGTGCACGGTGGACGGGAGGCAGGCCGCACAGGTCATGATTATCTGCGGGTGCGACAACGGCACCACCGTTCAGCTGCCGGGCTGGCGGCAGAATTTGCGCTTTGCCGCTGCGTGGGAGCGCAGCATGGAAGGAATGTACCCCGGTTTTACCCGGCCGGTGCTGTTCAGCTACCGGTTCTACAATCAGGATCTGACCGCCGGCAGCCTGCTCATTGAGATCGGCGGGCACGGCAATAACCTGAACGAGGCTCTTTATGCCGGGCAGCTGGCGGCAAAGGGCCTTGCTGCCGCATTGCTGGGCGGTGCTTGACAAAACGCCGCCAAAGTGCTATTTTTTAAAAGTCAAATGCAAAGATCGGGAAAAGTAGCGCGGGCCGTCCGGCCCAGAGAGTGCGGCACAGCTGAGAGCCGCGCCCGCACGCCGCGTGAACGAACACCCGGGAGCAGCAAACTGAACATGGCAGCTGCCATTAGTAGGTGCGCCGCAGGCCCTGCGTTACAGGGGCAGCGCTTTTATTGAGCGCGTGAGCGACCGGACACTTCCGGTAATTCAGGTGGCACCGCGGACATTACAAGACAGCTTGTTCGCCCTGAACTTTCAGGGAGAACAAAGCTGTCTTTTTCATTTTATATCGAAAGGGAGAACAAACACTATGGAACGCACTGAGATCGTTTCGCTGTTCAAAAACACCCCCGCCGACGGCACCGAGATCACCGTCTGCGGCTGGGCAAAGAACATCCGCGACTCCAAGAACATCGGCTTCATCGCCCTGTCGGACGGCGGCTGCTTCAAGACCCTGCAGGTCGTGCTGGAAGCAGGCAAGCTGGCAAACTACGATGAGGTGATCCACACCGGTTTGTACAGCAGCCTGCGCGTCAAGGGCAAGCTGGTGCTCACCCCGCAGGCAAAGCAGCCCTTTGAGCTGAATGCCGACAGTGTGGAAATCCTGGGCGACTGCCCGGCGGACGAGTATCCGCTGCAGAAAAAGAAGATGAGCATGGAATATCTGCGCACCATGCCCACCCTGCGCCCCCGCACCAACACCTTCAACGCCGCTTTCCGCGTGCGCAGCGCCGCTGCCTACGCCATCCACAAGTTCTTCCAGGAGAACGGCTTCGTTTACTCTCACTCTCCGCTGCTCACCTCTTCCGACTGTGAGGGCGCCGGTGAAATGTTCCGCGTGACCACCCTCGACCTTGAGAATGTGCCCAAGAACGAGGACGGCACTGTGGATTACACCCAGGACTTCTTCGAGAAGCCGGTCAACCTGACCGTTTCCGGCCAGCTGGAAGCCGAGGCCATGGCTATGGCATTCGGCAAGGTGTACACCTTCGGCCCCACCTTCCGTGCCGAGAAGAGCTTTACCACCCGTCACGCCGCCGAGTTCTGGATGATCGAGCCGGAGATGGCATTCTGCGATCTGTCCGGCTACATGGACACTGCCGAGGCCATGACCAAGTACGTCATCCGCTACGTGCTGGACAACTGCCCGGATGAAATGGCCTTCTTCAACCAGTTCATCGACAAGGGCCTCATCGAGCGTCTGGAGCTGGTGGCAAACTGCGAGTTTGGCCGCATCAGCTACACCGAGGCCATCGAGATCCTGAAGAAGAACAACAAGAAGTTCCAGTTCCCTGTGGAGTGGGGCGTGGACATCCAGACCGAGCACGAGCGCTACCTGACCGAGGTGGTGTTCAAGAAGCCTGTGTTCGTCACCGACTACCCGAAGGAGATCAAGAGCTTCTACATGAAGCAGAACCCGGACGGCAAGACCGTGGCAGCCGCAGATATGCTGGTGCCCGGCATCGGCGAGCTGATCGGCGGCAGCCAGCGTGAAGAGAACTACGACAAGCTGGTGGCCCGCATGGACGAGCTTGGCATGGACAAGACCAACTACGACTGGTACCTGAACCTGCGCAAGTTCGGCGGCGTGGAACACGCCGGCTACGGCTTGGGCTTCGAGCGCATGATCATGTACCTCACGGGCATCCAGAACATCCGTGACGTGCTGCCCTTCCCCCGCACTGCATACGGCTTCTGATAAGCGCGCATACTTTTACCGGGCTGCTGCACCTTGCGGCGGCCCGTTTTTTGATAAGGAGCACAAAACAAGTGGAAAACATTTCCTCTGCCCTGCTGGACTGGTTTTACAAAAACCACCGCATCCTGCCCTTCCGCACCGACCCCAGCCCCTACCATGTGTGGCTCAGCGAGATCATGCTGCAGCAGACCCGGGTCTCGGCGGCACTGCCCTACTACGAACGCTTCCTCGCCGCCCTGCCGGACATTCCGGCCCTTGCCGCCTGCGAAGAGGAAAAGCTGCACAAGCTCTGGGAGGGTCTTGGCTACTACAGCCGGGTGCGCAACCTGCAAAAGGCTGCACGCATCGTCTGCGAGCAGTACGGCGGACAGCTGCCCGCCGACTATGATGCCCTGCGGGCCCTGCCCGGCATCGGGGACTACACGGCGGGAGCCGTTGCGTCCATCAGCTTCGGCATCCCGGTGCCCGCCGTGGACGGCAATGTGCTGCGGGTGTTTTCCCGCCTGTACAACGACCCTGCCGTCGTCACCGAACCGGCGGTGAAAAAGGCCTTTACGGCCCGAGTCATGGAGCACCAGCCGCCGGATGCGCCCGGCGACTACAATCAGGCCCTTATGGAGCTGGGAGCACTGGTCTGCGTGCCGAACGGTGCGCCCCTGTGCGAAAAATGCCCGCTTGCCCACCTGTGCGCCGCCCGTGCTGCGGGCACTGCATTGGAGCTGCCCCGCAAAGCAGCGCCCAAGCCCCGCAGACTGCAGCCTGTGACGCTGGCCCTGCTGGAAAGCCCGGCAGGCTTCCTTTTGCAGCAGCGGCCCCAAAAGGGCCTGCTTGCCGGGCTGTGGCAGCCGGTACTGTGGGAGGGTGAAGCCCTTGCAGCCGGAGAGGTCCTTGCCCGCCTGCAGGCCATGGGGGTGAATACCGGCACCGCCGCGCCGGAAGCGCTGCCCGCTGCAAAGCACATCTTCAGCCACATCGAGTGGCATATGAACGGCATCCTGCTGCATGTGCCCGCCCAAGATGCCCCGGCAGGCTGCGTGTGGGCAAGCCGGGAAGCCCTGCAGGCGGAGTATACGCTGCCCGGCGCATTCAAGGCATACAGGAAGCTTATAGTATGAAATTTTGGCCTTTTTGACCTGAATGGTTGTAATTTTTGACAGGAACGGGTATAATAAAAGCCAACAAGCACTGGAATGAAAGCTGAAACATCGTTTCAACGAAAAAAGGAGTGTATTGAACCTATGAAGAAATCTTGTCTGGTCGCTGTGATCACTGTTCTGGCCGCTGTTGCCGGTGCCCTTGCTGCTGTTGCTGTTTACCTGCACCGCCGTGAGAAGGAGCTGGACGAGTACGAGCGTCTGCTGTTCGGCGAGGACGATGCTGCAACGGTAGAGCCGGAGGCTGCTGCCGAAGAGGCTGCCCCTGCAGAGGATGCTGCAGAATAAAAAACACGAACCGTAAACCTTCGGGCGCACCGGCAGTCTGCAAAAGGCTGTGCCGGTGCGCCCTTTTTGCTACATAGAAGGAGTGTATCATGAAGCGTTTTCTGCTCTGGCTCGTGGGTGTGGTGCTGGGCGTAGGCATCTTTCTGGGCGCGGTGATGGGCGTGAGCTATGCCTTTACCACCGAGGGCGGCTGCCCGGACAGCACCGCGCAGTTTGGCACCGAAGCGCTGGAATCCAACGGCTGGTGCTGGCAGGTGCCGCTCATCGGCGGAAAGCTCGATAAGGTGTTTGCCAGCCCCGCCACCCTCACGGTGCAGAAGCTGGGCACGCTGTACACGGCCCACCCGGCCATCACACTGCCGGACTGGGCCAGCTACACCACCCTCACCATCCAGGACGCCTATGGCAGCATTGTATTTGTGGGCAGTGTGAGCGATTATCAAAGCTTTTTGTTCCCGGCTAACGGCGAATATAAGGCAGAGCTATCGGTCTGGCGGGTGCCGGAGGGCGGCATGGCCACCCAATTTGAGGGCGGCAGCACCGGCGCAGTGCGCAGAAATCTGGGGCTGGAAAAGCCTGCAAAGCCCACCGGCTGGTATCGTTATGCCTTCCGGTTCACCCTGCAGGCCAGCGCGGAGGTGGAGCTTTCCGCCGAGCGGGTGGAGCAGGGCGGCATTGTGGGCCTGCGCATCTCCGGCATGACCGGCGATGCAGCACCCACTGTGGAGACCGACCTTGGCAATGTGCAGTGCGTGCGTGCAGCCGATGGCTGGCGGGCCTACATCCCGGCGGCATACAACGCTTCCTCCGGCGGGCATGAGGTGAACATTACCGTGAACGGCGAGACCATCACCCGCAGCATCATCGTGCTGCCCAAGGATTTTGGCACGGTGGACGTGGAGCCGGAACCGGATGCATCGGATGCGGCAAACACCCAGTTCCGCAATGCGGTCTGGGGCCTGTACGAAGCGCCCGCGCGGGAAAAAATGTGGCAGGGTGGCTTTGTGAACCCGGTGGAAAGCTACACCACCCTTGTGGATTACGGTCAGGTCAGGGTGGTCAACGGAAGGCAGGGCAGCCGTTCCAACTCCACAAAGCTTTATACCATTCCCGGCGAGCCCTGCCGCGCCCCGGCAAACGGCGTGGTGGTGCTGGCCGCAGAGCTGGCCCTTACCGGCAACACGGTGGTCATCGACCATGGCTGCGGGATGCGCAGCTACCTGTACGGGCTGCAGACTCTTTCCGTCTCTGCCGGGCAGACGGTGGAAAAGGGGCAGGCTGTAGGCGTGCTGGGCGAGGAGCTGACCATGGACTTCAAGCTTGGCAGCAAGAGCGTGAACCCGTGGATGCTGTTCCAGACCAGCGGCGGATTGTTCTGGAAGGAGAACAGCTGACGATTTTAAATGGCCTCCGCTTTGCTCTGGCCATAAACAGCGGAATTTTTATTTTTATAAGAGCAATGCCGGACGGCCTGCGGGCTGTCCGGCATTGCATTTTCACAGAAAGAGTCATAAAGAAAACCGGCATCATCTGCCGGTTTCGATCTTTTGCGTGAAAAAAGGGTCCTGAAAAGCCCGCAGGCTTTTCAGGACCCAAACATAAAAGAATAATTCCTCTAAATACGGCCAGAGCGAAGCGGAGGCTGTTCCGATGGTCAAACCATCAGGAAATGGCATCCACGTCCCACTTCATGCGGACGGCATCGGCACCGTCCAGTTTGATGTTCAGCGCACCAGCGTTGTCCATCACCTGCTGCGGGGTGCGGGCACCGCACAGCACATGCAGGCCGGGGATCATACGGGCGGTCAGGGCGATCACCAGCTGTGCCAGAGAGCAGTCGTATTTCTCGGTCAGGTCGCCCCACTTTGCCAGCATGTCCAGCGCCTGTGCCCGGCGGGCGGGCTGAAAGCTGGGGTTGGAGTTGCGGGTGCTGCCCTCTGGGTAGGTGGTTTCCATAGTCACCTTGCCGGTCAGCAGGCCCTGCTCCAGCGGAGAGTATGCCTGCACCGATACGCCCAGCTCCCTGCAGGTGGGCAGCAGCTGCTTTTCCACACGGCGGGTGAGCAGGCTGTACTTTTCCTGAATGACATCCAGCTGACCGTACTTGCAGTAGCCGCGGATGATGTCCGCAGTGACGTTGGATGCACCGATGGCACGGATCTTGCCCTGCTCCTTCAGCTTCATCATGGCTTCCACCGTCTCTTCCAGCGGGTAGATGCCGAAATCGGGGGTCTGCCAGTGGGTGTACAGCACATCCAGATGATCGGTGTGCAGGCGGCGCAGGCTGTCCTCCACATCCTCGATGATGCTCTGGGCAGACAGGTCGCGGTAAACGGTGGTGCCGTCCACGACCTTGTGCAGCACCGGTGTTTCATGCCGCCACTCCAGACCGCACTTGGTGGAAAGCACCACCTTGTCGCGGTCGATGTGCTTCATGGCTTCGCCCACCACGGTCTCGCTGTGATACAGGCCGTAGATGGGGGCGGTGTCGATCCACTGGATGCCCTGCTCCACAGCAGTCTGGATGGCCTTGACGGAAAGGCTGTCGTCGTTATCGCCCCACCATGCACCGCCGCCGATGGCCCAGGTGCCCATGCCGAGAAATGGCACCTGAATGCCGCTTTTGCCAATATTGATGTTCTGCATATACTTTACCCTCCATGCCAGCAGTGTTCCCCGCAATGGGAACCTCTCATTCAAAAGCTGGCATTTTTCGTTGTATTTTTTGTGTTTTATAAAAAAGAGCCGCAGCCGCGGGACATTCCCGCACCGCAGCTCTCTTTCAACTCAGATATTGCCGAACTCGCTCAGTTTCAGCGTTTCGTTGTGGGTCTCAGCCCAGCGCACCGCCCAGTCGGATGTGAACAGCAGCAGGCGGTTGCCCTTCATATCCTCCACAGCCTTGGTGTCGCTGGTCAGGTCCAGATCCCGCAGGTTGTAGGTGTCGGGGTCGTTCTGCACCCAGCGCAGCTGTTCAAAGGGCAGCTGCTGCATCCGGATCTCCACGTTGTACTCGGTGTTCAGGCGGTACTCCAGCACTTCCAGCTGCAGCACGCCGACCACGCCGACCACCACTTCTTCCATGCCGCCGCCCACTTCGCGGAAGATCTGGATGGCACCCTCCTGCGCGATCTGCTCCATGCCCTTCACGAACTGCTTGCGCTTCATGGTGTCCTTCTGCTCAATGCGGGCAAAGTGCTCCGGCGAGAAGGTGGGGATGCCTGCGAACTGGACCTTCTTTTTGCCGGTGCACAACGTGTCGCCGATGGAGAAGATGCCCGGGTCGAACAGGCCGATGATATCGCCGGCGTAGGCTTCGTCCACGATGGCGCGGTCCTGCGCCATCAGCTGGGTGCCGGTGGCCAGCTTGATGTTCTTGCCCTCCTGCACATGGAAGGCCTCCATGCCGCGCTCGAACTTGCCGGAGCAGATGCGCATAAAGGCGATGCGGTCGCGGTGGGCCTTGTTCATGTTGGCCTGAATTTTAAAGATGAAGGCAGAGAACTCGTCGCGGCAGGGGTCCACGGTCTCGCCGGTCAGGCTGTCCACGCGGGCCAGCGGAGTGGGAGTGAGCCGCAGGAAGTTCTCCAGAAAGGGCTCCACGCCAAAGTTGGTCAGGGCAGAACCAAAGAACACGGGGCTCAGCTCGCCGCGCAGCACCTTGTCGAGGTCAAATTCCTCGGCAGCGCCATCCAACAGCTCGATCTCATCCACCAGCTGCTGGTGCAGATACGGGGTGAGCAGCTCGTCCAGTGCGGGATCGCCCAGCTCGGCCTCGGTCTCATCCACCTTCTTCACGCCGTTGGCGCGGCCGTCGCTGGAGAATGCCAGCACCTTGCGGGTGTTGCGGTCGAACACGCCCTTGAACTCCTTGCCGCAGCCGATGGGCCAGTTCATGGGGTAGGTCTTGATGCCCAAAATCTCCTCAATGTTCTCCATCAGCTCAAAGGGGTCGCGGGCTTCGCGGTCCATCTTGTTGACGAAGGTGAAGATGGGGATGTGGCGCAGGGTGCACACCTTGAACAGCTTGATGGTCTGGGCCTCAACGCCCTTTGCGGCATCGATGACCATGACGGCAGAGTCTGCCGCCATCAGGGTGCGGTAGGTGTCCTCCGAGAAGTCCTGATGGCCCGGGGTGTCCAGAATGTTCACGCACTTGCCCGCGTAGTTGAACTGCAGGACAGAAGAGGTGACGGAAATACCGCGCTGCTTCTCAATGTCCATCCAGTCGGACACGGCGTGCTTTGCGCTCTGCTTGCCCTTGACGGAGCCTGCCTGATTGATGGCTCCGCCGTACAGCAGCAGCTTTTCGGTCAGAGTGGTCTTACCGGCGTCGGGATGGCTGATGATCGCAAACGTCCGGCGGCGCTCGATTTCTTCACGATTTGTCATAAACTAGTATTTCTCCTGAAATGGATGGAACTCCTTCAGTCACGGCTGATGCCGTGACAGCTCCCTCAATGAGGGAGCCTCTGGCGAAAAGGAAAAGCTTCTCGCCCTGCCAAAGCCTCCCTCTCAGAGGGAGGTGGCATCGCGCAGCGATGACGGAAGGAGTATATTTTTACACATACGTACCCTATTTTATCCGAAAACGCTCCATAATGCAAGTGTTTTCGTTATTTTTTCAGGATGATGCAGGGCAGAGGGGCGGTTTCGGCCCAGTTGGCAAAATCACACACCAGAACGGTAAAACTTTTGAGCGGAAGTGCCCGGAGATATTCCAGCACCGTCTGCTTTTCATCCGTGCCGATGACCTGCCCGCTGTAGAGGATGGCGCTCACCACGCCGCCGGGGCGCACGGCTTCCAAAGCCGCCTGCAGGGCGGGGATGCTGCTCTGCGCGGTGGAGAACACTGCGTGGTCGGCCCCGGGCAGCCAGCCAAAGTTGAACATCACCGCATCTGCCGTGCCGGGCTGCACAATCTGTAAAAGGTCTGCGTGGCTCTGGCAGTGCAGCTCATACCGGGAGGCAGGCACGCCCAGCTGCTCCAGATGCTTCCGGGTGGATGCAATGGCAGCTTCCTGCACATCAAAGCCGATTACTTTTCCTTCCGGCGCGGTGATGCCGCACAGAAAGGCTGTGTCGCCGCCGTTGCCGCAGGTGGCATCGATGCAAAGGCGCGGCTGTGCCAGCCGCGCGGCCAGAAAGTCCTGCACGAACTTGACGGCGGTCAGGTCCGGCGTGCGGCGGCGCACCAGCTGCCTGCCTTCTGCCGCAAAGCCGAACTTTGCCCAGAACGCAAGCTCTGCGGCATCGGCGGGCAGCGGGGCGGTAAATACGGTAGCCTTTTCGCGGTCGTATCCGGCGTAGGCGCGCAAAGTTTCTTTTAATAGATAGGAGCCGTAGCCTTTGCGCCGCCACTGCGGTTCGATGCCAAACGCGGTGATGGCAGCCCCCTTTGCGGCGGGCGTGAGCGCGCAGAAGCCGATCTGTGTTTTTTCCTTATAGAGGGCAAAGCCCTCGTCTGTGCGGTGCAGTTCCATGGTGTGTTCCTCCTGAATTTACGCTTTTACAATAGCAAGCGCAAAGGCCGCTGTCAAGGGCGGAAAGTGCGTCTTTATTTCACAGTTTCTTCACGGCGCGCGCGATTGATTTTCACAATTGACGGTTACAATAGGAGCAGTTCAAAGGAACAGGGCTCCTGTGGACGTATCCCTTACGGAAAGGAAGTATCAGCATGGACAATGAGAACAAATGGGAATATGATTATTCCTCTCAGGATAAAAACGAAAGCGGAGATACCGGTTATCCCAATGTGGGCAGCAGCGGCATGAACACCGCCAACCAGTACAACGACCCGCAGCCGGAACCGGAGACCGCTTACACCGCCCCGCAGACAGACAACGGCGCAGGCGGTGCAACGCCGCCGGTACATCCGGTACAGCCGCAGGACGCGCAGCCCCCTAAAAAGAAGAAAAAGTTCAATGGCAAGCGCGTTGCACGCAGCGCCGTGGCGCTGGTGCTGGCCGCAGCCATGGGCTTTGCGGGCGGCTTTGTGGGGGCAAAGTTTGGCGGCAGCGGCAAGGTGGTCATTCAGCAGGTGGCACCTTCCTCTACGGCCGACAGTGCATCCGGTTCGGATAGTTCCATCACCGCAGCATCCAGCAGCGGCAGCAGCCTGACCACTGAACAGGTGGCTGATCTGGTCAGCCCCAGCGTGGTGGTCATCACTACGGAGCAGGTGGTCTACTCTCAGTGGTCGTGGTACGGCCAGAATCAGGTGGAGAGCGGTGCCGGCAGCGGCGTGATCATCAGCTCGGACGGCTACATCCTCACCTGTGCACATGTGGTGGACGGCGCTTCCACCATCACCGTGACCATTGGTGACAAGGACTACACCGCCACCCTTGTGGGCGAAGATACCACCAGCGATATCGCGGTCATCAAGATCGATGCTGACGGCCTGACCCCCGCCACCGTGGGCAACAGCGATAGCCTGAAGGTGGGCCAGAGCGTGATGGCTGTGGGCAACCCGCTGGGTGAGCTGGGCGGCACCGTGACCGGCGGCATGATCAGCGCTTTGAACCGCAGCGTCACCATTCAGGGCAGCAGCTCTGTGAACACCATGTCCCTGATCCAGATGGATGCTTCGGTCAGCCCCGGCAACTCCGGCGGCGGCCTGTTCAATATGAACGGTGAGCTGGTCGGCATTGTGAATGCAAAATCCTCTTCCAGCGATGCAGAGGGTCTGGGCTTTGCCATCCCCATCAACGATGCCATCAAGGTGGCACAGGAACTGCTGGAGAACGGTTATGTGACCGGACGGCCTTATTTGGGCATCACCTATCTGGCCGTGACCGACGCACAGACTGCTTCTCAACTGGGCGTGAATGCCTACGGCGTTTACGTTGTGGAGGTGGTCAAGGGCGGCCCTGCCGAAAAGGCAGGCCTGCAGGCCGGTGACCGCATCGTGAGCGTGGACGGCACCGAGATCGCCTCCAAGGACGACCTTGGCACCCTGATGCAGAAGCACGCAGCAGGCGACACCCTCTCCATCACCATTGCGCGTGAAGGCCAGATGCAGACGGTCAATGTGACACTGGGCGAAAAGACGGCTTCCAACAGCTGAGCAAAATAGAAAACAGGAGCGGATGAGAGTTTTCCATCCGCTCCTGTTTTTATATCTGTCCAAAGATGGTGGCACTGTAAGGCATCAGCACGGCCTCGTGCTCATACACTCTTGCCGGGCCGCGCCACAGGCTGGACGAGATGCCGTCGCTCAGCATCTGCCAGCGCCCAACCGGCAGCGGCACGACCTTGCTGATCTCGGTGGGGTTATAGAACACGCACAGCGCCTGCCATGCTGCGCCGTCGCCCCACTGGGCGGGCAGCTGCCAGCCCACCAGCGGCTGCTCCAGTGAGAAAAAGTACAGGGCATCCGGCGCGTGGGGGTCGGTGCTGGAAAGCCGCGGAAACCTTGCCCGCAGCGCCAGCAGGCCGCGGTAGTAGTCCACCAGTGCATGGTATTTTTCGGCCCGCTCCCAGTCCAGCCGGTTCAGCGCAGGCGAAGAGCGGTAGCTGTTGCACTTCCCTTTTTTGGTGCGGGCAAACTCCTCGCCCGCCTGCAGGAAAGGCAGTCCGAAGCTGGTCAGGTAAATGCCCGCCGCCAGCCGGTTCTGGGCAAGGGCTGTGCTGTCTGCCGCCGTGAACTCCGGCTTTTCGTACCGCACCAGCAGCAGCTTGTCCCACAGGGTGAAGTTGTCGTGGGCGGAAACATAGCTCACGATCTGGCTGGGCGCGTGGGGCGGCAGACGGTCGCTGCGGCACCATGCCGCCACCGCGCCGCCGATGTCCCAGAAGCTGCCGGGCCTGCCCTCCACATAGCCCGGCTCCCGGGCGTTGAAGCAGCCGCCCTTGATGGTGTCGCGGGTGTCGTCGCAGAAGATGCCGATGCGATCGTTCAGCATGGCAAGATTCGCCTTGTTGGCCTCGTACCGGTGCAGCTGGCTGTCGCCGCCCTGCCACGGCTCGCCGTACATCAGGATATCCCGCCCGCCGGGCAGCGTATCCAGCGCGGCGCGCACCGCGTTGATGGTCTCCACGTCGTACAGACCCATCAGGTCGAACCGGAAGCCGTCGATGTGGTATTCCTGCGCCCAGTAGAGGATGGAATCGATCATATACCGCCGGGCCATGGGCCGCTCGCTGGCAAATTCGTTGCCGCAGCCGCTGCCGTTGGAAAAGCTGCCGTCCTCGTTCTGGCGGAAAAAGTAGCAGGGCACGGTGTCGTTCAGCGGGTTCTCATTGCGGTACATGTGGTTATACACCACATCCATCACCACACCGATGCCCGCCGCGTGCAGGGCTGCGATCATTTCCCTGCACTCCCGGATGCGCACCTCGCCGCGGGTGGGGTCGGTGGAATAGCTGCCTTCGGGCACATTGTAGTTGGTGGGGTCATAGCCCCAGTTGTACTGCCGCAGCAGCGGCTTTGCCTCGTCCACGCTGCCAAAGTCAAAAATGGGCATCAGCTGCACATACTTCACGCCCAGACGCCGGAGGTAGTTCAGGCAGGTGGGGTGGATGCCGTCCCCGTGCAGGGTGGTGCCCTGCTGGGTAAAGGCCATGAACTTGCCCCGCCATGCCGGGCGCACGCCGCTGGCAGCGTCCTGCGAGAAGTCGCGCACGCTCACCTCCCACACCGCGCGCTGCTCCGGCGGGATGACCGGACGCACATCATGCTCCCACCCGGAGGGGGCGATGCGGGCAAGATCTACGATCATGCTGCGGGTGCCGTTCACGCCTGCCGCCCGGGCATAGGGGTCGCCGGTCTGGCGCGAAATGCCATCCACCGTGACCGTATAGGTATAGTATCGTCCGTGCTGGTCGCCGGGCAGATAGATGCTCCACACCCCCTGCTGCCCCCGCTCCAGCGGCAGAGTGCCTATGGGCTCACCGCCGCTGCCTTTGCGGTAAAGGCTGACCTCCACCCTCTGCGCCGTGGGTGCCCACAGGCGCAGATGGGTGCCGGAAACAGCATATTCCTGCCCCAGCGGGCCGGTGTAGGTGGTTTGAAGGTCAAAGGAGATGCTCTCGTATAGCGTTTTCAGTTCGGCGGGCGTTTTGACGGTCATAGTTTCTTCATTCCTTCTTGCAGATTTCCTATCAGATATAAGTGTAAACACCGGCGGTCTTTTTTGCAAGAGGGAATTGCAAAACCTGTCCGGGTACACTATACTGGAAGAAAACGACAAAAACGGAGGGCAAACCATGGCATATACCGACGATTGGGAAAACCTTATGAACGGTGTGTTCGGCGCAGGGGGAAAGCCGCGCTTTGGCGGCACCGCCCAGCCGGAAAACAAAACGCCAAAGGCCAAAGCGCCCGCAATGCCGGACCTGAACGCTGCTCTGCTGGAAAACCAGAAGCAGCTGGATGCCCTGCTCAAAAACCAGAACGCCCAGCTGAAAACGCAGGACACTGCGGTGCAGTCTGCTCTGGAGGACAGCCGCCAGATGCTGCGGGATATGGAAGCGGATGGCCTGCTTGCCAAGGGCACTGCCGATGTGACCGCAGAGCACCTTGGCAGCTTTGAGGGCCTTGCCGCCGAGGTGAAAAAGACCGTCCTCGGGCAAGATGCCTTTGTGGACAGCGTGGTGCGCGCCATGCGTCGGCCCTTTGTGCTGGGCACCGAGCGCCCGGCAGCACGCAATGTGATCCTGCTGTGCGGCGGAGCCGGTACGGGGCGGCACTTTGCGCTGGCAGAGACCGCCCGCATCATGGCGGCGCGGGGCCTTTTGCAGAGCGACAAAACCGCGGTGGTGGACCTTGCCCTCTACCCCAATTCCGGTGCGGAAAAGCTGTTTTTGCAGGATCTGTATGCGGCCCTGCACGCCCCCGGGGAGATCGTGATCTTTGAGCATTACGAGAGCTGCCATGCGGCCTTCCTCAAGACTCTTGCAGACCTTGCTGTGAAGGGCAGCGCACCGCTTTCCAGCCGGTATCTGGTGAACAAGGAGGGCATCCTTGTGGATGCAGGCACGGCGCTGGCACCGGGCGCTGTGAGCAGTATCACGCCCTGCGGCAAGTACCTCATCTTCTTTTCCCGCAAGGGCCGGGACGCGCTGGCAGATAAGTTCGGTGCGCCCTTTGTGGCGGCGGTGGGCGATGTGTGCGAGACCAGCGCCTTTGCCCCCGAGGACCTTGCAGCGCTGGCGGCGCAGCAGCTGAATGCGCTGGCCCAGAAGGTGAGTGCACGCCTTGGGCTGACCCTCTCTGCCGGGGCCGATGTGCGGGACTATGTAGCCGCCCAGTGCTCTAAGGAAAAGGGTGCGGCGGGCCTTGCGGAATGCTGCGATAAAATGTTCCGCGCCCTGAGTGAATACTGCCTGCAGACCGATGCAAAGCTTACCGGCACCGTCACTCTGACCGCAAAGCCGGAGGGCGTATGGTTTTGCCTGAACGACCAGCCCGAGCAGGAGCTGTCTGCCCTGCTGCCTGCCGAGTACACGGGCGCTGTAGATGAAATCCGCGCCGAACTCAACGGCCTTGTGGGCCTTGGGGCGGTCAAGGAGTATGTGTTCGGTCTGGCGGATAACCTGCAGGTGCAGCAGCGCCGCGCGGCGGCAGGCTTCAAGACCGCCAGCCTTTCCATGCACATGATCTTCACCGGCAACCCGGGCACCGGCAAGACCACCATTGCCCGGCTGGTGGCAAAGTACCTCAAGGCCATCGGCGCGCTGAAGGGCGGCCAGCTGGTGGAAGTGACCCGCGCCGACCTTGTGGGCCGCTACACCGGCCACACCGCCCCGCTGACAAACAGCGTCATCGAGAGTGCCCTCGGCGGTGTGCTGTTTATCGATGAAGCTTACAGCCTCTACCGCGGCGAGCAGGACAGCTTTGGTCTCGAAGCCATCGACACCCTTGTGAAGGGCATGGAGGATCACCGGGACGAGCTGGTGGTCGTTCTGGCGGGCTACACCCGGGAGATGGAGGTGTTCCTTACCGCCAACAGCGGTCTTGCCAGCCGCTTCCCCAACAAGATCGAGTTCCCGGACTACACGGCAGACGAGCTGCTGGACATCACCAACGTGCTGGCAAAGGGCAAGGGCTACCGCCTTGCCGAGGGCTGTACCTTCCCGCTTTTGGGCTACTACAAGCGCCGTCAGGCGCTGGACAGCCGCACCGCCGGCAACGGCCGTCTTGCCCGCAACACGCTGGAAAAGGCCATCTTCCACCAGAGCCGCCGCCTTGTGGCAGAACCTGCCGCCGAGCTGGACCTGATTTTGCCCAGCGATCTGGAATTTGAGGAGTGAGAGATTCAGAATGGCCTCCGCTTCGCTCTGGCCATGCTCAGCGGAAGAATTATTTATAGGAACAGCAAACCCCGGCAGGCTGCGGCCTGCCGGGGTTTGCATTTTTCACGGATGGAGTCGTACCGGAAAGCAGCATCTGGCGCTCTGGCTCCACAGGGCAGGACGGTGCCGTGAAATTATTTCCTGCCGGAAACGCTGCATCTCCCGGTCCGGGCCTTCCCTGTGAAAAAAGGTTCCGGAAAAATCCGCAGATTTTTCCGGAACCTGATTATAAATATCATTTCATCTGATGATGGCCAGAGCGAAGCGGAGGCCATTTTAATCGTGCTGCTTCGCAAGGGCCTGCACCATATCGTGTATCCCCTTGCGCACCTCGGCGGGAGCCATTACTTCCACCTTGCCGCCAAAGCCGCACACCCAGCCGTAGAACTGGGGGCTGACGCATACCGGCACATCAAAGTGAAAATATGCACCGTCTTCCTCCGGCACGAACAGCGGCGTTTTGCCAAAGCGGTCGCGCATGGCGCTTTCCAGGTCGGCGGTGCAGCGCAGGGTGACCCGGTGCTCCGGCCCGCCGAACATGTTGAAGTGCTTGCGCAGATAGGCGGGCAGGTCGAACTGGCGGAACTCGGCCTTGCCCCGGCGGGCATCGCCCAGCACCGTCACGGAAGACATGCGGTCCACGCGGTAGTTGCGGATGCCCGCAGGCTCTTTCTCGTCCTGATAAGCGATAAGGTAGTAGCAGCCGTTTTCCCATGCCAGCTGCCACGGGCTGACGGTGCGGGTGCCGTCGTCCTTGTAGCGGAACCGCACCATTCTGCCCGCATTGATGGCGCTGTGCAGCGCATCGATGCTGTAAAGCAGGGTGTGGCTGTCGCTTTTGGGGCGGCCATCCACGTACACCTGACGCTGCAGCTGGGTGCCCTCGTAGTCGGAGCAGAGGGCTTCCAGTTTATGGATGAGTTTACTGCTGGTGCGTGCCGACACAACCTTGCTGGCCTGTACGGCATCCACCAGCAGCTTCAGCTCAGAAAGCTCAAAGGTGCGGCTGGCCAGCCAGTAGCCGCCGCCGCGCCCGCGCCGCAGCTGGATGTCATACCCCAGACTGCGCAGGGTGTCGATATCGCTGTAGATGCTTTTGCGCTCGGCAAGAATGTCCTGCTGTTCCAGCAGCTCTACCAGCTGCGGTACATTGAGCAGGTGTTCTTCGTCGGTCTTTTGTTCCAGAATACGCAAAAGGGTCAAAAGCTTGGATTTCTGGCCTTCCTGCTTGGGCATGGGAGCACCTCCGGTTTATTCGGGCAGTTTTTTGTCGAACGCCGCGCGGCGCTGGGTGGAAAGACGGAACATCTCTTCCAGCCTGTTCCGATCGTCGGCCACAAGGGCAGCGCGCATCTGCTGCAGCGCAGCATCGAACTGGTCGATCTCGCTGATGAGGTTTTCCTTATTCCACAAAAACAGCTCTGCCCACATTTTATCGTTGATGCGTGCAATGCGGGTCAGGTCACGGAAGGAGTCGCCGGTGTACTCGCACAGCGAAGAGTTATCGTTGGCGCACATCAGGCTCACGGCGATGGCATGGCACAGCTGGCTCACATAGCCGATCATCTTGTCGTGCTCCTGCACCGTCAGGGTGCAGATGTGGTGGAAGCCCAGCACTTCGGCCAGGTCCTTTGCCCACTGAATGGCCTCTGGCGTGTTCTTTTCCGTGGGGGTGATGATGAAGTTGGCCGGGGCAAAGTTCACCTCGGCGGCGTGCTCCACGCTGGAAGTCTCACGGCCTGCCATCGGGTGGCTGGCAATGAACTCCACGCCCGCCGGGCACATGGCCTGCACCGGCTCCACAAGGCCGGTCTTTACGCCGGAAACATCGGTAAAGATGCAGCCGGGCTTGAGCAGATGGCCGTAGGTGCGGAACCACTCGATGAGGGCCGTGGGGTACAGACCAAAGATGATGTGGTCGGCGCTGCTCACAAGGTCCTCAAAATCGTGGGTCTTGCCGCTGGCGATATAGCCGTGCTCTAGCGCGTACTGCAAATGCCCTTCGCTGCGGTTGATGCCGTCCACATGGAAACCGGCTTTCGTCAGTTCCAGCGCGTATTTGCCGCCCAGCAGGCCAAGGCCCACCACGAGATAACGTTTTGTTTTATCAAGCATATTCCACCTCCGCGCCCAAGGGCTTGATGGCTTCAAAGAAATTCGGCCAGCTTTTTGTAATGGCTTCGGCATCGTCCACGGTCAGGGGGATGCCCGTACTCAGGGCCAGCACCGCAAGGCTCATGACCACACGGTGGTCATTGTGCCCATGCAGAACACCTGCCGGAGCGTGCAGCCTGTTCGCGCAGCCGTGCACCGTAATGGTGCCGCCCTCGCTTTCCAGCACGCCGCCGCAGGCACGCAGCTCGGCCTCCATGGCAGCGATGCGGTCACTCTCCTTCAGGCGTAAACGCTCTGCGTTGCGGATGACTGTAGTGCCTTCGCACAGCAGGCCCAGCACCATGAGCACAGGGCCAAGGTCCGGGCAGTCCGCAAGGTCGATGTCCACACCGTGCAGGGGGGCCTTTTCAAAAGAGATGCCCTCTGCCGTGCGGGTAAACACCGCGCCGCACCGGCGCAGGATATCCAGAATGGCGGCATCGCCCTGCAGCGTTTCCGGGGCAAGGCCGGTGATGGTCACGCCGCCGCACGCGGCCCCCAGCACCGCCGGGAACGCGGCCTGACTGTAATCGCCCTCCACGGTGTAATCGCAGGGGCGATAGTGCTGCCCGCCCGGGATGGCAAGAGTGTTTTCGTCCAGCCAATGGCTCTGCACACCGAAGGCTGCCTGCACAGAGCGGGTCATATCGATGTAGCTGCGGCTCTCCACCGGCGGGATGAGGTGCAGCGTGCTGTTGCCGGAAAGCAGCGGCAGAGCAAACAGCAGCCCACTGATGAACTGGCTGGATACATTGCCTGCAAGGCGGTATTCGCCGGGGGTCAGTGCCCCTTCCACGGTCAGCCCGGCAGCGCTCTGCTCAAACCGCAGGCCCTGCTCCCGGTACAGAGCGTCATACACCGACTGAGGCCGCTCCATCAGCCGCCCGCGGCCGGTGAAGGAAACTGCCTGTCCGGTCAGGCTGGCGATGGGGATGAGAAAGCGCAGGGTGCTGCCGCTCTCGCAGCAGTCCACCGGCGCGGCAAGGGGCACAAAATGCCCCAGCCCTTCCACCACAGCATCGTCTGCGCCGGTACGCACACGGGCACACAGCTGTGCCGCTGCGCCCAGCGTGGCAGAGATGTCCTTGCTGAATTCCAGATTGGTGATATGGCTGCGCCCTTCGGCCAGCGCGGCGCAGAGCACAGCACGGTGGGCCATGCTCTTGCTGGGCGGGGCAGTGATGGTGCCGGAAATTTTACTCGGGGATCGTGTTATTGTTACAAGCATAGATAAACCTTTAGGCGGCTCGCCCTCTCCGTCATCGCTTACGCGATGCCACCTCTCCCAAAGTGAGAGGCTTTGGCAGTACGGCAAAGTTTCCGGTTTTGCCAAGGGCTCCCCCTCTGGGGGAGCTGTCGAACGAATGTGAGACTGAGAGGGCGAGGACGTTTAGCTTTTACATATCGCGGCCAATGGCCCATGCCACCTGACGGCACTTTGCCATGGCCTGTGCGAAGGAATCCGGGGTCAGGCACTGGGCGCCGTCGCTCCATGCGTGCTGAGGGTCGTAGTGGACCTCCACTTCCAGACCGTCGGCACCGGCGGCCACGGCAGCGATCATCATAGGCTCGACCAGATTGGCCTTGCCGGTGGCGTGGCTGGGATCCACGATGATGGGCAGGTGGGTCTTTTCGTGGATGATGGGCACTGCAGAGAGATCGAGGGTGTTGCGGGTGTACTTCTCGAAGGTACGGATGCCGCGTTCGCACAGGATGACCTGCTCGTTGCCGCCGGCCATGATATACTCGGCGCTCATGATCCACTCCTCAATGGTGTTGCACAGGCCGCGCTTGAGCAGCACCGGCTTGTGCATCTTGCCAACGGCCTTGAGCAGCTGGAAGTTCTGCATGTTGCGGGCACCGATCTGCACCACGTCCACGTACTCCTCAAACTCCGGGATACGGTCCTCGCTCATCAGCTCGGAGACGATGGGCATGCCGGTGGCCTCGCGGGCCTTTACCATATCCAGAATGCCCTCGGTCTCAAGGCCCTGGAAGGAGTAGGGAGAGGTGCGGGGCTTGTAGGCACCGCCGCGGAACAGGGTGGCACCGCCGGCCTTCACGCCCTGTGCAATGCGCAGAGCCTGCTCTGCACCCTCGATGCTGCAGGGGCCTGCCATGACGGCGATCTTTTCCTTGCCGCCGATTTTCACGCCGCCGCAGTCGATCACGGAATCTGCCGGGTGGAACAGGCGGTTTGCACGCTTATAGGGCGCGGACACGCGGGTGACGTTGTCGATCCACGGGTTTGCCAGCACATCCCGTTCGTCGATCTTGGTGGTGTCGCCCACAAGGCCGAACACGTTGTAGTTCTTGCCGGTGATCAGGGTCACGTCCAGACCCTGCTTCTCGAATTTGTCAACGATCTTTTCCAGTTCGTCCTTCGGAGTCCCTTTTTTGGTGGAGATGATCATAGTGATAATTTCCTTTCGTTTTTACATCACGATATGCGCCTTGCTGGAGCCGTCGGTGCGCAGCAGCTGGGCCAGATAAATGCAGGCGTGCAGGTAGCCCTGCGGGCCTTCCCCGATGAAGTGGCCCTGACAGCCAAAGGATACCACGTCCGTCTTGCGGAAAGGCTCCCGCTCGTCCGGGGCGTGCAGCATCACTTCCACGGCGGGTACGCCGCACAGGCGCAGCGCATCCAGAATGGCCACGCTGTAGTGGGCGTAGGCACCAGGGTTCAGCACGATGCCGTCCACCCGGCCCGCTGCGGCCTGAATTTCGTCCACGAGGTCGCCCTCGTGGTTGGACTGGCAGCAGTCGGTCTCAATGCCCAGCTGTTCGCAGCCTGCCTGCACATAGTCCATGATGGCATTATAATCCAACTCACCGGGTACGCCCGGCTCCGACCAGCGCATGATGTTGAGGTTCGGGCCGTTAAGAATCAAAAATTTCATCCAGTGCCTCCATGGCGGCATGCAGGGCGTCGTCCAGCGTGCCGTTGTTGGGAATGACGGCATCTGCCGCTGCCAGATACAGCGGACGGCGCTGTGCTTCCATCTGGCGCAGTGCGTCCATGCTGGAAGAAAGCGGCCTGCCGCCGCCCACGGCCAGCGCATCCACCGGCCGGTCGATGAACAGAATGATGCCGTTCTGGTGCAGAGCACGCAGATTCTCCGGCTTTTTTACAATGCCGCCGCCGCAGGAAATGAGCTGCCGGCCCTCTTTGCCAAAGCGCTGTGTTTCGGCAGTTTCCTTTGTGCGGAAGCCGTCCTCGCCCTCGGCTGCAAAGATATCCGGGATGCTGCGGCCGTCGGTCTTTACGATCTCCTCGTCGAGGTCCACAAAGGTACGGCCAAGGCTCTTTGCCAGCATCCTGCCGAGGGTGGTCTTGCCGGAAGAGGGCATCCCGATCAGGGCAATGTTCAGCATATCCCGGCGCAGTGCGGCGGTGATGCGCCGAATTTCAACCGGCGCATCCTCGAACTTGCGGTCCAGAAAATATTCTGCGGCATACACCGCCTGCGCCACCAGCATTTCAAGGCCGCCCACAGCCACCGGCACGCCCGCTTCCTCGGCGCGGAGGATGAGTTCGGTCTTGTCGGGGTTGTACACCACATCCACCACAGCTTCAAGGCCCGGCATGGCGGCAACGTCCAGATTGCACACGCCTACATTGGGGTACATGCCCGCCGGGGTGGTGTTTACCACGATCTGCGCCCCGCTGGAAACGGCCTCGGCATAGCTCAGTTCGCCCTTTTCCGGGTCCGGATGGCGGCTGACGGTGAGCACCTTTGCCGCGCCCTTGTCCCGGGCCACAGCGCTGGTGGTGTTGTGGGTGCCGCCGGTACCCAGAATAACCACCGTTTTGCCTGCAAAGCTCACGCCGTGGGCGTCGCACAGGTGGGCAAAGCCCATATAATCGGTGTTATAGCCGTAGAGCAGGCCGTTTTTGTTCACCACCGTGTTCACCGCCCCGATGGCCTTGGCCCGCGGGTCAATGTAGGAGCAGTATTCCATCACCAGCTTTTTATAGGGAATGGTCACATTGATGGCCTTGAACTGCCGCTTTGCCAGAAAGGCCCGGGCCTCTTCCTCGGTGGGCAGAGGGCACAGGTCGTAGTGGTAGCCGCAGAGCATCTCGTGGATGATCTTGGAGTAGGAGTGGCCGAGTTTTGCGCCGATGAGTCCGTATTCCATTTTACTCGTCCTCCTTCCGGAAGCTGGTGGGGTGGGTCATCCAGACCTCGCCGTAGCGTGCCGTGAGCAGGTCGCCCACAGCCAGTGCGGCGGCGCAGGTCTGCACGATGGCGGCTCTGGGCACGATGCAGGGGTCGTGACGGCCCTGAATGGACAGCTGTGCGTCCTTTTTGGCAAGATAGTCTACTGTATCCTGCTGCTTGTAGATGCTGGGTGTGGGTTTGACCACGGTGCGGAACACCACCGGCATCCCGTTGGCGATGCCGCCGTTGATGCCCGCATTGTGGTTGGTGGCGGTCACCACCGCACCCTCCGGTGTCATGCGGAAGGCGTCGTTTGCTTCGGAGCCGCGCATCCCGGCAAAGCCGAAGCCGGTGCCGAACTCGATGCCCTTGACGGCGGGCACCGAGAACGCCAGATGTGCGATCTCGCTTTCCACGCTGTCAAAATAGGGCTCACCGATGCCTGCCGGCAGGCCGAGGATGGCGGTTTCCAGCATCCCGCCCACGCTGTCGCCCTCCGCACCGGCGGCACGGATGGCGGCTTTCATGGGTTCTTCTACGGTTTCATCCAGCACCGCAAAGCCCTCGGGCTTGCTGGCAAGGGCTTCCACCTGAGCAGAGAGCTGTGCGGCATCATCCTGTGCAAAGCGGGTGTCCGCAATGCCAGCGCACTCTGCGATATGGGTAGTGATGTCGATGCCCGCACGGCGCAGTGCGCTCAGCACAATGGCACCGCCCGCCACAAGGGCGGCCGTCACCCGGCCGGAGAAGTGCCCGCCGCCGCGGGCATCCTGAAAGCCGTGGTACTTGGCGTAGGCGGTGTAGTCTGCATGGCCGGGGCGCAGAAGGTCTGCGGTCTTGGCGTAATCGCCGCTGCGGGTGTTGGTATTTTCGATCATCAGGGCAATGGCGGTGCCGGTGGTGCGGCCGTTCACCACGCCGGACAGCAGCTGCACGGCATCTGCCTCCACGCGGGGAGTGGACAGGCCGTCGCCCCGGGCACGGCGCTTGTCCATGCAGGCGGCGAGAAAGGTCTCGTCCACCGGCAGGCCTGCGGCCATGCCGTCCAACACCGCGCCGATGGCGCGGCCATGGCTCTCGCCGAAAATGGTCAGCGAAAGGTCGCTGCCGAATGTATTTTTCATGGCTTACTCCTCAATGCCCAGCAGGGGACGCAGGCCCTCCACCGGGATGGTCTCGGCGCGCCAGCAGCCCAGACCCGGCACCTTGATAATGGTGATCTGGCCGCTTTGGGCCTTTTTGTCGTGCAGCATCTCTGCCAGCACCTTTTCCTTATCGTAAGTAGTGCGGGTGGGCAGGCCGAGGCGGCGGTACACCGCGCGCACCCGCTTCTGCAGTGCCTTGGATTCGATCATGGGCAGCATGCCCAGCGCCACGCACTCGCCGTGGTAAAGGCCCACGGTGCGGCGGCCCTTGATGCCCTTGACGGCCTCGATGCCGTGGCCGATGGTGTGACCGAAGTTGAGCGCCTTGCGCATGCCCTGCTCAGTCTCGTCCTGCTCCACGATGTTCTTCTTGAACCGCAGGCTGCGGCAGATGATCTCGCCGATCTGGGCATCCACGTCGCCATTTTCAAAGATCGCGAACAGCTCGGGGTCTGCCAGCAGGCTTGCCTTGACGGCTTCTGCCAGACCGTTGATGAAGTGGCGGCGGGGCAGAGTGGCAAGGGTGTCCGGGTCCACGATGACGAGCTTGGGCTGCCAGAAAGCGCCCACGATATTTTTGGTATCGCCCAGATCCACGGCGGTCTTGCCACCGATGGAGGAATCGATCATGGAAAGGGTGGTGGTGGGGCAGTTGATGAAGTCGATGCCCCGCATGTAGATGGAAGCGGCAAAACCGGCCAGATCGCCCACCACGCCGCCGCCCACGGCGATCACCAGATCGCCGCGGCCCATGCCGAATTCCAGCATCTGCTTGAGGACGGATTCCAGAATTTTAAAGCTCTTGCTGGCTTCGCCCTGCGGCACCGTGATGATGTGGGCATCCTTGCACTGGTCGGCTACCATCTGGGCGTACTGTGCGGGCACACCACTGTCGGTCACAACCGCCACCCGGCGGTCCAGCCGGGCGAACTGGTACAGGTTTTCCAGCGAGCCGCTCTTGACGATGATGTCATAGCTGCGCTCGCCCAGATTCATGGTCAGCTTGGTTCCGATAAATTCACTCATTTGGTATACACTCCTAACAGCCGCACGGTACGGCAGGTGCGGTCAAGCTCACGCAGCAGCGCGGCGGTCTCGTCGGCGGTGGGGTCGCCCACCAGCTCCACGTAAAAATAATATTCAAACGGCACATGAGGCATGGGCCGGCTCTTGATGGACTCCATATTGAAGCCGCTGGCACCGATGATCTGGATCACCTCGCCCAGCTTGCCGGGTTTGTTGTCCACCGTGAACAGCAGCGAGAACCGGTTGCCGCCGGTAGGCTTTTCGCGGCTGAGCACGATAAAGCGGGTGGTGTTGTCGCCGTCGGTGTTGATGCTGGGCACCAGCACCTCCAGCCCGTACAGTGCCGCCGTCTCCACGCTTGCAATGGCCGCTTTGGAGGAGTCGCCGCTTTCGGCCACGAACTTTGCGGCCATGGCGGTGTTGGCCATGGCGGTGGCGGGCAGGCCGAACTGCCTTAAAAAGGTCTCGCTCTGGGCGATGGCCTGCTGGTGGCTGTAGACGCTTTTGATCTGGTCGAGTTTTGTGCCCGGCAGCACCAGAAGATTCTGGGAGATGGGCAGATCGTACACATCCACCACCCACAGCGCCGGATGGTTATAGCACAGATCCAGCACGGCGGAAACATCGCCCGCATGGCTGTTCTCAAAGGGAACGACGCCCCGGGCAGCATCGCCGCGTTCCACCGTGTCAAACACCTCGTCCCAGGTGGGGTAGCTCACAGCCTCGGCGTGGGGGAACAGCGCCCGGAGGGCAATGTGGGCAAAAGCGCCCTCCACGCCCTGATAGGCGGCGCGGTTTTGGCCCAGCACCACGGCTTCGTACTGCTTTGCCACGTCCATCAGGTTCTGCACGTGGTCTTTATAGTAGGGCCGCAGGGCCGGGTCCTGAATGCGGGCCGCAGCCTTTTCCAGCACTGCCGTCTCGCGGGCGGCATCGTAAACGGGCAGGCCATGGGCTCTTTTGTATTCGGCCACCTGCAGCACAGCAGCCATCCGCCGCTCAAACAGCGCAGCCAGCTGGGCATCCACCGTGTCAATCTCGGCGCGCGCCTGTTCCAGTGCGTCCATGGGTTCACATCCTTTTGTATGTATGATAAATACCATCAAGATAATAGATACCCAGTAAGTATACCATAACTGGGACGGAGAAACAACAAAACCTCCGGCGTTTCAAAGGGGAGAATATTTCAAATCAGATATGTGTAAAAAGAACAAAATAGAAAACGAACTCCCTCAGTCAAACCCTTGCGGGTTTGCCAGCTCCCTCAAAGAGGGAGCCTTTGACAAAGCGGAAAAGTTTCCGGTTCTGCCAAAGGCCCCATCCCCGAGGGGGCTGTCGCCGAAAGCGACTGGGGGAGTTTTATTTGCACATTATCTGTTTTTCAGCAGTTCTTCCCTGCTGCGGGCTTTGCCGTAATATCTCCCATAGGGATTATCCAGCGCCTGTGCAAGGGAGACCGGCTTTTCCGGCTCTGGCCTTTGCACCGGCTTTGCTGTGCGGTCAAATGTGAACCCGGCGGCAGGCCCGCCGCGCTTTACCCGGAACCGCATGACTCAGCCCTCTGCACTGGCGGTAGAAACAGCCCCGGCGGTCAGCTTGTTCCACAGTTCTTCGCCGCCCTCAAGCAGGCCGGCGGAGTCCTTGTTCCATGCGCCGCGGATGCCGATATAGTACCGGCTCATCAGCTCCTGACTGGAGCCGCTTTCGCTCTGCACAGCATCAGAAGCGTAATCGCCCAGATCAAGGCCCGCCAGCACCGGGCAGTCGGTCCAGCGGTAGACCATGTTCCACCAGTCACTGTCTGCGTCGGACTGCGGCAGGCTGCCGTCGAGGTAGCGCAGGGTGCCGGTGGTCTGCTGGAACCCGGCTGGGTCGTACAGGATGAAGATGGAACTCAGCGCGCCCTGAATGTCGGTGGAAAGCTTGGTGGTGCCTGCCATGTCAAGGTAGGCATCCGAGTCCTCGTTGCCAAAGTCCATGGTGTAGAGGTTCAGCTTTACCACCACCTTGCCGTCGCCGTTCCGGTCTTCGCCGTAGGCGGCAAGGGTGTCCTGCAGGGCGGTCTGGGTGGCTTCCGGCAGGTAGTGGGGTGCCACCACGGCCACGTTATAGTCTGCATGGACGGTAAAGAAATACTGCCCGATGAAGTTGTAGCCGAAGAACACCACGATGATGCCGATGATGATGACCCACTTGAGGTTATAATCCCACCAGTTGGCCCAGCGTTCCTTGCGGGTGTACTGGCGCTGTTTGCGGGGCTGGAGGTCTTTGGGGTCGATATCGCGTTCGTAACGGTAGCTTGCCATGGGGCAGTTTCCTCCAAGTTCTGATTTACAGCTGTGCCAGAATGGCCTGACGCACAGCGTCCGGCAGCTGCTTCTGCTCGGCCTTGCTCATGCCTGCAGTCCGGATGGGCGGCAGCACCTTGATATGCACGCTGCCCGGATGGCACAGGTTGCCATTGTTCTCAAACAGGGCACGTGCACCGGTAATGGCCACCGGAACCACCGGTGCGCCGGTCTTGACGGCAATGCGGAATGCACCGGCCTTGAACTCACCGGCACCGCCCTCTTCTCCCTTGTAGCGGGTGCCCTCCGGGAAAATGACGAAGCTCTTGCCGCTCTCCACAATGGCAGTGGCATCGTTCAGGGCGCGCACGGATGCCCGCAGGTCGTCGCGCTGCACGAACACGCAGCCCAGCAGCTTCATCCAGCGGTTCAGCAGCGGGATCTTTTCCAGCTCTTCCTTGGCAAGGATGCCGTGGGGCTTATCCAGACTGGCCAGCAAAAGCGGGATGTCGTAGTAGCTGCGGTGGTTGCCCACGAACACGCAGGCCGTATCTTTGGGGATATTCTCAAGGCCCTCCACGCTCAAGGAAACGCCGGTCACCTTTAAAATGCCCCGGCTCCAGTGCGGGATATGCTTGTTGACAAGCTCTTCCACCAGCTGCATGTCGCCTGCAGCCAGAGCGCGTTCCGCCCGGCGCAGCACGCCATAATGGACGATCATATAACCAAATAAGTAGATAAACATCGCAATCGTGCGAAAAATACTCATTGTGTTTTCCTCCCTTCGGCAAAATATGCCATTGTCATTGTATCACACTTTTTGTAAAAAGGGGAGAAATAACACTTTTTTTACAAATCGGAGGATCTGCGGTCTTGCAAAATTGACAAAATGCGGGTATATTTATAGTTGTAAAGCCAGCACAATGGCACTTTCTGCACGAAATGCTTTCTGCCGGCCCAATGGATGAAGAGAGAGGTACCATACGAACATGGGTTTATTTCCTTCCGCAAATGACTTCAAGGCCGGTAAGGGCGTTGAAAAGGATGCTCCCCGCAAGACCGGCGTGGGCCGTTTTTTTGAGCTTGTGGGCCGTGATATGAACGGCATGTTCCTTGCAAACCTGCTGGCCTGCATCGGCTTTCTGCCGGTGATCTGTCTGGTGTACATCGGCTTTCTGGCAAACAGCCTGCCTGTCATGCTGGCAAGCGCGGTGGTAGGCGGCATTCTGGCCGGGCCTGCGCTGGCTGGCATGTACGATACCGTGCTGCGTGCCCTGCGTGACGAAGCCGGTTACTGGTGGGTGACCTATCGCCGTGCCTTCAAGCGCAACTTCAAGGCCAGCATTGCGCCGGGCATCTTCTACTGTGTGGTGGTCACGGCGCAGATCTTCCTTGTGTATTTCTGCTTCAATATGCTGAGCAAGGGCACCAATGTGGGCGTGCCGCTGTGGGTGGCCACGGTGCTGAACCTGCTCATCTTCCAGATGCTGTTCGCCTACATGTGGCCGCAGGTGGTGCTGCTGGATCAGCCCTTCAGCCTGACCGTGAAAAACAGCATCAACTGCATGATCGCGTTCCTGCCCCACGCACTGGCGGCGGCCATCGTGCAGATCCTGTTCTGGGGCGTGGTGATCCTGTGCATGCCGCTGGGCCTGCTGCTCATGCTGATCTTCGGCTTCTGGTTCGTGACCGAAGTATCCTGCCAGATCATCTACGGCGATATTGAAAAGGTGTTCCACATTGAGGAGAGCATCCGCAAAATGAAGGATGCCGAGCTGGAAGCCGCCCTCAAAGAGGACTACGGCGAAAGCACCGACGACACCGAAGAGTAAATTTGAACTTCCGCAAAGGAGGGGTGCTCCATGGAACAACGGAATAATCTGGTTTTGCAGGGCACCGAGACCTTCTCCCGCGGGCAGCTGGACAATGTGGCACTGGACGGCGGTGCACTGGTGCTGGACAGCGTGGCGGGCCGCTGCCTGCAATACGGCAGCTACACCACGCCGGAATTTGCCATGCCGGCCTTCTGCAACCTGAATGTCAGCTGGAACGCCTTTGCGCCCCACAACACCATGGTGGAAGTGCGCTGCCGGGTATATGCCGGAGGAAACTGGACCGGCTGGATGAGCTTTGGCAAGTGGGCACCGGGCTACCCCCGCTGCAGCTGCAATTCCCAGAGTGACGACGGCATGATCTTCCTCATGGGCGATACCGTGACCGTGGCAACGCCCGGTGGCGGCACCGGCGTGCAGCTGCAGGTGAACCTTTCCACCAACGATGACAAGGTCTCGCCCGCAGTGCGCCTGCTGGCTGCGGCAGTGCGGCCGCTGGCGTGGGAAAAGCACAACGGCCACCCGCTGAACCGGCAGCTCTATCTGCCGGAATACTGCCTTTCCGCCCACGATCCCAGCTTTGGGCGCACCATGGATCTGCCGCTGGTCATGGCGGCACTGATGAACTGCTGGGGCGAGGATGTCCTGCCCGAAGAAGTGGCCTATGTGATGGAGGACATGGCCCACAGCACCACCGCCAATGCGGCCTTTGCGGCTGCAGCCGCCGGCTGCTGCGGCTACCCCTGCTGGCAGGCATGGATGGACCTTGCCGACCTGCGTGCCCAGATCCACGATGACTGCTGTGTGGCAGTGCAGGTGGAGCGGCGCATCCGCGGCCAGCGGGATCCGGTGCGGGTCTGGATGGGCCTGCGCGGCTTTGGCCACGACGATGCCGTAATGGCAGATTATGTGCTGCTGAACGACCCCACCGCAGATTCCAACGGCGCAGTGAACTGCACCATGGCACTGGTGGACTTTATGCGTTACTTTACCGGGCGCGCCATCGCCCTGCGGGCAAAACCCCGCGATGTTGCCGCCAACCGTCCGCTGCGGATGCGCTGCGAGCTGGTGCCCGGCGAGACGGCAGACGTTTATTATTTTGAGCAGCGCGGCGTGAAGGACCCGCTGCCGGAAGGCTTTTCCGGCTGGGTGGCCTGTGCGTGCCACGACGGTGTGGCCCACGCCACCACCGCCCACCGCAGCTTCTGCCGGATGGAGCGCACGCCGGAGGGCGGCATCCGCTTCCCGGAAAAGATCGTGGCCGCAGGCTGCCGCTGCAGCGTGTATGCAGTGGACCAGACCGGTGCCATGCGCGTGGCGGAGGTGCGGCTGCCAAAGCCGCGCCCCACGCCGGAGCAACCTGTTTCCCAGGCACAGGAAAAGCCGGCGGAATGACCGGCCCGACCCAAAGCCTTTGGGCTATAGATCAAGACATAGGAGGAACACATTATGGCAAAGACGATCATCACTTTGGGACGTGAATACTGCACGGGCGGCCGCTACATCGCTGAAGATGTGGCAAATGCGCTGGGCATCAAGCTTTACGACAAAGAGCTGATCACCATGGCAGCAAAGCACTCCGGTCTTTCGGAAGAAGCTGTTGCCGCCAGTGAAAAACGGCATACTCACAGCCTGCTGTACAGTCTGTACACCATGGGCAATGAGCTGCCGCTGGGCGATCAGGTGTTCATTCTTCAGAGCCGCATCATCAAGCAGCTGGCCGAGGAAGGCCCCTGCGTGATCCTGGGCCGCTGCGGCGACTATGTGCTGCGTGAGCGCAAGGATGTGCTGCGCGTGTTCGTGTACGCCCCCAAGGAGTGGCGGCTGGAATACGCAAAGACCAATCCTCTGGTCAAGGCCAAGGACGAAAAGGGCATCAAGGACGAGGTGGAAAAGACCGACCGCAACCGTTCTGCCTACTACAACTACTACACCCAGAACCGCTGGGGTGATGCCCACAACTATGATCTGGCCATCAACGCTGCTCTGGGCCGCGAGACCTGCGTGAAGATGATCCTGGACGCAGCCGCCGCCAAGGAGAAGAACCTTGGCTGACCGCCCGGGCACTTCAAAATAAAACAACGATGATTCGTGGGTAGGGTGCTTTTGCACCCTGCCCACGTTTCGGGCAACGGCGACTGTTTTACTCCTTCAGTCACGGCTCCCGCCGTGCCAGCTCCCTCGAAGAGGGAGCCTTTGGCAGTATGATGGAGTTTCTGATTTTGCCAATGCCTCCCTCATTGGGGGAGGTGGCATCGCGCAGCGATGACGGAAGGAGTTATTCGGCAGCAGCCTTGCCATATTCCCTGTAACCTCAACATCAAAAGGAGCAAACGTGGAAACAAAGCAACCCCAAACCTCTCCCGCCCAAACGCGGGAAAACATTATGGGCACCATGGAGATCAACCCTCTGCTGGTCAAGCTGAGCGTGCCCATGATGATCTCCATGCTGGTGCAGGCGCTTTACAACGTGGTGGACTCGGTGTTCGTGTCCCATGTGAGTGAAAGCGCCCTCACCGCTGTGTCCCTCGCCTTCTCGCTGCAGAATGTGATGATCGCTGTGGGCGTGGGCACCGGCGTAGGCGTGAACGCCATGCTGTCCAAAAGTCTGGGCGAAAAGAACCAGAGCCGCGCCAATGCCACGGCGAAAAACGGCATCTTTCTTTCGCTGTGCAGCTTCGTGGTGTTCCTCGTCATTGGCCTTACCTGCATGAAGCCCTATTTCTATGCACAGACCAGTGATGCGGCTATTGCGCAGCAGGGCATCCAGTATCTTTCGGTGTGCTGCATCTTCAGTCTGGGCCTTTTCACCCAGACTATGGGCGAAAAGCTGCTGGCCGCTACCGGCCGCACCCACCTGAGCATGATCAGTCAGCTGGTGGGTGCAGTGGTGAACATCATTCTGGACCCCATCTTCATCTTTGGCTACTGCGGTGAGGCCCTCAGTGGTACCACTGGTGCGGCTGTGGCAACGGTCATCGGTCAGTTCTGCGGCGCAGGCATGACCCTGTTCTTCAACCTGAACAAAAACCCAGATATCCAGATCAGCTTCAAGGGCTTCCGCCCCAGTGCAGAGACCATTGGCCGCATCTACACGGTGGGCCTGCCCAGCATTGCCATGCAGTGCGTGGGCAGCCTGATGACCTTTGGCATGAACCTGATCCTCATGAGCTTCTCGGCCACGGCGGTGGCGGTGTTCGGTGTGTACTTCAAGCTGCAGAGCTTCGTGTTCATGCCCATCTTTGGCTTGAACAACGGCATGGTGCCCATCATCAGCTACAACTACGGTGCCCGCAGACCGGGCCGCGTGAAAAAAACCATCAAGCTGGCAGTCTGCTATGCTGAGTGCATCATGCTCATTGGTTTCTGCATCTTCCAGTTCGCACCGGATAAGGTGCTTGGCATCTTTGCGGCCAGTGATGCCATGCTGGCCATTGGCATCCCGGCCATGCGCATCATCTGCCTGCATTTCCTGCTGGCGGGTGCCAGCATCGTGCTCAGCTCGGTGTTTCAGGCACTGGGCAACGGTGTGTTCAGCCTGATCGTTTCGGTCTGCCGTCAGCTGTTCGTGCTGCTGCCGGCCGCATGGCTGCTGGCACAGACCGGCAATGTCAACAATGTCTGGTGGGCCTTCCTCATCGCTGAGATCGTCAGTGCCCTGCTGAGCCTTGGCTTCTACGCCCGCATCAACAAAAACATCATTGCCCCCATGTATTCCCCTGCCGAATGAGGGGCGTGAAAAACTGTCCCTGCAAAGGAAAGGAACGTGATCTCTATGGTAAAAAAGCTCAAATGGAATCTGGTGCTCATGAGTGCGCTGTATCTGGGTCTGGGCGTTTTTCTGCTCATGAAGCCCACCACGGCCCTGAACATCGTGTGCTATGCGCTGGGCGCTGTGGTGCTGGCCTGCGCGGCGGTGCAGCTCATCCGCTATTTTGTGGTGGAACGCGGTGTGTTCCAAAGCCAGCTCACCCTGATCTCCGGCATCATCTGTCTGGCATTGGGTGCGTTCCTGATCCTGCGCAGCGACATCGTGGTGAGTATCCTGCCCATCGTGTTCGGCCTGTTCGTGATCTTTGACAGCATCAGTCGTGTGCAGAACGCACTGGACCTGCGCCGCTGCGGCTATTCCAGCTGGAAGAGCTTTCTGCTGCTGCCGGTGCTCAGCGTGGTGCTGGGCGTTATCATGATCCTGAACCCCTTCGGCACCATGGAAACGCTGGTCATGGCCATTGGCATCATCCTGATCGTGGAGGGTTCCATCAACCTGCTCAGCGCCCTGTACACGGTGCTGGCCGTGCGCCGTTTTGCCAAGCTGCACCCGGAAACTCAGTCCATGCTGGAGTCCCTGACCGGTGAAGACCTGAACGGCGACGGCGTGGTCGCCCCGGATGTGACCCGCACCGATGCCGAGGCCAGCGCTGTGGAGCTGGATGAGGTGGACGAGAGCGCCACTGTGGAACAGGAGAACGAGAAATAAACCCTCTCAGGCGCTCCGCGCCAGCTCTCCCGAAGGGCGAGCTGGCAACGCCGTCAGGCGTTGACTGAGAGGGTTTTATACTAACGACTAAGCAAAGGAAAAAGAGAAATGGAAAAGTATGATCTGATCATTGTCGGTGCCGGCCCGGCTGGCATTTTTACCGCTGTGGAGCTGCTGCGCCACGGCAGCAAAAAGAAGATGCTGCTGGTGGAAAAGGGCAAGCCCGTGGAAAAGCGCCACTGCCCCAAAGCCGAAGTGGGCCACTGCGTCAACTGCCGCCCCACCTGCGCCATCACCACCGGCTTTTCCGGTGCAGGTGCCTTCTCGGATGGCAAGCTGAGCCTCTCCTATGAGGTGGGCGGCGACCTGCCCACCCTGATCGGAGAGGAGTTTGCACAGGAGCTTATCAACTACACCGACAAGATCTACCTTGAGTTCGGCGCAGACCCCCATGTGGAGGGCATCTACACCGGCGAGGAGATCAAGGAGATCCGCAAGAACGCCATCCATGCCGGCCTGAAGCTGGTGGACTGCCCGATCCGCCATCTGGGCACAGAGAAGGCGCAGCAGCTGTATCTGGCCATCCAGAACTATCTGGCCGACAACGGCGTGGAGATGCTGTTCAATACCGAGTGCGAGAACATCATCCTTGAGAATGAGGAGTGCAAGGGCGTGCTGCTGAAGGACGGCGATCAGGTCCGGCCTGTGTATGCGGATACCGTGGTCATTGGCACCGGCCGCCGCGGCGCAGACTGGCTGGAAAAGATCTGCGCCGAGCACCACATCGCCCATAAGCCCGGCACCGTGGACATCGGTGTGCGCGTGGAGTGCCGCAACGAGGTCATGGAAAAGGTGAACAAGGTGCTGTATGAGTCCAAGCTCATTGGCTACCCCAAGCCCTGGAAGAACAAGGTGCGCACCTTCTGCCAGAACCCCGGCGGCTTTGTGGCGCAGGAAAACTACGACAACGACCTTGCCGTGGTCAACGGCCACAGCTTCAAGGAGAAAAAGAGCGAGAACACCAACCTTGCGATTCTGGTCTCCCACAACTTTACCGAGCCGTTCAACCAGCCCATTGCCTACGCACAGAAGGTGGGCGAGCTGACCAACATGCTGGGCGCAGGCCACATCATGGTGCAGCGCTACGGCGACATTCTGGACGGCAAGCGCACCTGGCAGAAGGAGCTGGCCCAGTCCAACGTGAAGCCCACCCTGAAGGATGCCGTGGCAGGCGACATTACCGCCGCCATGCCCTACCGCGCCATGACCAACATCATTGAGTTCATCAAGATGCTGGATATGGTGGTGCCCGGCTTTGCCGCCAACGAGACCCTGCTGTACAGCCCGGAGCTGAAGTTCTACTCCAACAAGGTGAAGATGGACGAGAACCTTGACACCAACATCAAGGGCCTGCACTGTCTGGGCGACTCCTCCGGCTGGACCCGCGGCCTGATGATGGCTTCGGTCATGGGCGTGCTCATGGGCCGCAAGCTGGCCGAAAAGGAAGGCTGCTGAAAACAAGCATCAACAAAAACAAAAAATCCCGGCACCGCAAGGTGTCGGGATTTTTTAGGTTTGAAATTCAGCCCTCAATGAGCTCCACAGTCTTCATCTTGACCGGGGTGGTGGGCTTATCGTTCCAGTCGGTGCGGACAGCTGCGATCTTATCCACAACATCCATGCCTGCAACCACCTTGCCAAAGGCAGCGTACTGGCCGTCCAGATGAGGTGCATCCTGATGCATGATGAAGAACTGGCTGCCGGCGCTGTTGGGGTTCATGGCGCGTGCCATGCTGATCACGCCGCGGGTGTGCTTGAGCGGATTGTTCACGCCGTTTGCAGCAAACTCGCCCTTGATGTTCCAGCCGGGGCCGCCGGTGCCGTTGCCCAGCGGGCAGCCGCCCTGGATCATAAAGCCGGGGATCACGCGGTGGAAGGTCAGGCCGTTGTAAAAGCCCTCGCTGACCAGCTTCTTGAAATTCTCACAGGTGATAGGAGCGGCTTCTTCGTTCAGCTCGATATCGATGATGCCGCCGTCTTCCATAGTAATGCGAACCATAACGCTACAATACTCCTTTTGTGTTGCCCCGCAGCAGTGCGGGAGTGTTCGGCAGAAGGCCTGCCGGATATCTCTTATAGTATACCATAGGTTTTGGGGGTTGCAACGCCGCAGATGCAACGTTTTTGTTAAAATTCATCTTTCATCTCCACCATATCGGCCCAAAAGCGCTTGGGGCAGTGGGTCATGCGGCATTTTTCGTTGTGGCGGGCCTTGATCTCCAGCGTCTGGTAGAACTGCTTCCACAATGCCTGAAACTGCTGCTCCCGCTCGCTGGGCGGCGGCAGCTCCAGCGGTGCAGCCAGCTCCAGCAGCCGGGCCTTGTGGTCCTCCTGCAGCAGCACAGCCTGATGCACCGCATCGTAGATCATAAAGTTCTCTTCCGGGAAGCGCCCGCAAAAGTGGGGCCGCAGCAGCGGCAGGATGTAGTTTTTGGGGTGGATGACGGCGCCCAGCATCCCGTCGTGCTCCTCAAACCGCACAAAGCCCTGAAACTTGTCCACTTCCCAGTCAAGGCTTTTCTTCATCTCATACAGCGGGGCCACGTCCGGGTGGCCGGTGCGCTTCACGGTGCCGGGGCCGAGAGCGAAGGCCAGATGCAGAAAGCGGATGAGCAGCAGCTCTTTGTCCTCCCGCCCGGAGAGGAAATCCCGGCTGACGAGGTACTCTGTCTCGGGGCCAAGCTTTCTGCCAAAGCTGGCAAACACCCGCTGAGCCTTGGCGTGGTCGGTGGGGATGTCCTTGACCGGGTACAGGGTGGAAGTTTCCCGCTGGGGTGTCCACACCGCAAAGGGAATCTCGTGCTGGGCAAAGCTCTCGAACACGCAGCACAGAAAGCCTTCAAAGCTGCTGTCGTAGAGGTACACCACATCCGCATCGTGGAGCCTGCGGGCTTTCTGAACTTGAATATTTACAGCGCCTTCGCCAGACATTGCACTGCCTCCTCCCGCACCATGCGCATGGCTGCGCGCGGTGCCACGCCCTGCGTGATCAGATCGTCCACCGCAGGCGGCGTGAACAGACTGAGCTGTTCGCAGCTGCCGCCGAACACGTTGGGGTCGATGAGCGCCTGCGTGATGCGCTCCCGCCCGGCGGTGCCACGGCCCGGGTGCGCACCCGCAAAACCCTTGCAGGTGATGAAATACTGTGCCCGCTTGAGCACCACGCCCATGCGCTTCAGCTCGTCCAACCCAAGGCTGGAAAGCTTGCGCGCGTGCCAGATGCGCCGGGCGCTTTTGGGGCCGATGCCCGGCACACGCAGCAACATTTCAAAGGGCGCGCGGTTCACATCTACCGGAAAAAGCCCGTAGTGCTGCACGGCCCAGTTGCATTTTGGGTCGAGGTAGGGGTTGAAGCTCTGGTTGGCTTCATCCAGAATTTCGTCTGCCTTGAACTGGTAAAACCGCAGCAGCCAGTCAGCCTGATACAGCCGGTGCTCCCGCAAAAGCGGGGGTTTGGTGTCCAGCGCAGGCAGGCGGGTGTCCTCGGCTACCGGGATGTAGGCGGAGTAGAACACCCGTTTCAGACTGTACTTCTGGTACATGCCCTCAGTGAGCTTTAAAATGTGGTAGTCTGTCTCCGGCGAAGCACCTACGATCATCTGGGTGCTCTGCCCGGCGGGTGCGAACTTTGGCGCATGGCGGTAGACGGTCAGCTCCTGTTTGCTCTGCGCGCCGGAAACTGCGATCTGCTTCATGGGCCGGAAAATGGAGTGCCGCCCTTTGTCCGGGGCCAGTAGGTTCAGGCTCTGCTCACTGGGCAGCTCCACATTCACGCTCAGGCGGTCGGCCAGATATCCCAGCTGCTGCAGCAGTTCCGGGCTGGTGCCGGGGATGGCCTTGGCGTGGATGTAGCCCCCAAAGCGGTATTCGCCCCGCAGCAGCCGCAGGGCGGCCAGCATCCGTTCGGTGGTGTAGTCCGGCGTGCCCAGCACCGCGCTGGAAAGGAACAACCCTTCAATGTAGTTGCGGCGGTAAAACTCCACAGTCAGCTCAGCCAATTCCCGGGGCGTGAAGGTGGCACGGGGGATATCGTTGGACTTGCGGTTGACGCAATAGCTGCAGTCGAAGGCACAGCAGTTGGTCATGAGCACCTTTAAAAGGCTTACACAGCGGCCGTCGGCGGTAAAGGCGTGGCAGCAGCCCGGTGCATAGCAGCTGCCAAGAATGCCTGCCCGCGCGGTGCGGGATGCGCCGCTGGAGGTGCAGGCAACATCATATTTGGCGCTGTCGGCCAGAATGGTAAGCTTGTCCATCAGGGTCTGTTCCATGCAGAATACACCTCCAAAGTGGGAAAAAGGGTCAAAAAATAAAGCCATGCGCAGAGCTGCAGATGGCTTTACATCAATTTGTGCCGAACTCCTTCAGTCACGGCTGCCGCCGTGCCAGCTCCCCCGGAGGAGGAGCCTTTGGCAGTACGGGAAAGTTTCCGGTTTTGCCAAGGCCTCCCTCCATGAGGGAGGTGGCTGCGAACAGCGTGAGCAGACGGAAGGAGTTATTACCACTTCGCTTTTGTTTCCACCACGCGGCCGGCGATGTGCAGATGGTTCAGGTCCTCACCCTTGATGACCATTTCGCTGTAGGCCGGGTTGAAGGGCTGCAGCACCACGCAGTTGCCGCGCTGAATATAGCGCTTCAGGGTGCCCTCGCCCTCATCGCCGTAGATCAGCACGCCAAGGTCGCCGTTTTCCAGTGTGTCCTGCTTGTGCACAAGGGCAAGGTCGCCGTCCTGAATGCGGGGCTCCATGCTGTCGCCGCGCACCACCAGATAAAAATAGTTGGAGGGGTCCTTCACACGGGCATACTCCTGACCGTAGTCCTCCTCAAAGGCGAGGGCACCGTAACCGGCCTTTACCGTGCCGATCACCGGGATCAGGCTTTCAGAATAGCTGCCAAAGAACCGCTCTTCCGGGGCGGAAACATTGCTTACCGGGCGGTACAGGCCCAGCAGATAATCTGCTGTGGTGTTCAAAAGCTCGGCAATGCGGGCCACGGTAGACGGATCGGGAGAGGACTTGCCGCTTTCCCATTTGCCGACAGCCTGCTGTGTCACGCCCAGTTTGGAAGCCAGCTCAGCCTGGCTGATGCCCTGCTTTTTGCGGCACTGCTTCAAAAGTTCTGAAAACGACATGGTATATTTCTCCTTTACACCGCGAGGAAATTTTCTTGTGTTTATTATACAACAAAAAGGTGTACTTGTAAAGACCTGAAACAGGCCGAGACCCAAAAAGGTTGTGGTAAATTTTGTTTTTAAGGGCTGAAAGAAAAAAATTGCCCCAAAGGCTTGACACCGGCGTGCAAATCTGGTAAATTAAATAGGCATTCGACACGGCGTGAGGCGGATGTCCACAAGGAGAGATGTCCGAGTGGTTTAAGGAAGCAGTCTTGAAAACTGCCGTACGGCAACGTACCGTGGGTTCGAATCCCACTCTCTCCGCCATTTTTTATTGAATAAGTGTAACACACTTTGCTCTGGAGTAGTACTCAAGAGGTCGAAGAGGCGCCCCTGCTAAGGGCGTAGGTCGTCTAAACAACGGCGCGAGGGTTCAAATCCCTCCTACTCCGCCAAGAAAAAGCTCGTTGATTCGTTGAAATCAATGGGCTTTTTCCTTTGTAAAGGAAAAATGCGGCTTGTGGAACAAAGAGGAGGAACCAATGGCGTTTGGCGTTTTGGCAGGTCAGATCACGGTGATCTTTCTGGAAGTGCTGCTGGGCTATGTAGGTGCACGCAGCGGCATCATCAAGGATCGTGACAGCAAGTTTTTGTCGGATTTTATCATGAAGCTTCTGCTGCCCTGCACCATGCTGGCTGGTGCAGCCGTGGACGGTGAGCCGGAGCTGCTCACTCAGGCAGGGGTGCTGTTCGTGCTGCTGCTGGCACTGTTTGTGGTGACCACCGGCCTGTGCCGGTTGAGCAGCTGGCTGCACCACGACACGCCGGGCAAGTATGCGGTGCTGGTGGGCACGGCGGCTATGCCCAACTGCGGCTTCATCGGCCTGCCGCTGTGCAGCGCCCTGCTGGGCACCGCGCGCGGCACCGTGTTTGCAGGCATGGCCATGGCCTCTTATAATGTATGGTTCTTTACCTATGTGGTGTGCCTGTTCCGCCCCGGCGAGAAGATCCGGCTCAAGACCTTCATCACCCCCACCAACATTGCCACAGTGGCTATGCTGGTGCTGCTGGCCACCGGCTGGCGGCTGCCCGCACCGGTGCAGCAGTTCTGCAGTGCGGTGGGCGGCTGCACCACCCCGCTGGCGCTCATGATCGTAGGTGTGCTGCTGGCAGACAGCGACATCCGTGCGCTGCTGCACACCGGTTTCCTGTACCGGGTCACCCTGCTGCGCGGCATCCTGTTCCCGCTGCTGTTCATGCTGCTGCTGTGGCTGCTGCCGCTGGACAATGTGCTGCGCACCGGCCTGTCCATCATTGCATGTTGCCCGGCCGGCAGCCTTGCCGCTGTGCTGGCCAAGCAGACCGGCACCGAAGCGACCCTTGCCAGTCAGGCGGTGGCCCACTCCACCGTGTGTATGCTGGTCACAGTGCCTGCCATGCTGCTGCTGACGGGCGTTATGTTCCCGATGTGAGAAGCTGTAAAAAAGCCCGCTGTCTTTGGACGGCGGGCTTTCTGCTGTTATAGCATAAGGTTCGTGATACCTGCTAGCACCAGCAGGTGCACCGGGTAGAACCAGTAAAAGGCTTTTTTCTGCAGCGGACTGCACGCGCCGCGCTGCCCGTTGTAGAACCAGACCAGCACAAAGGCCAGCGGCGCGGTCAGCTCGAACAAAAACAGCAGCGCACCTGCAAGGCACTGCCGCTTGCGGTCTGCGCGGGTCAGGTACAGGGTGCAGATGATGAGCACGCCGATGGCGTGGTAGTCGGTGTTGACAGCCAGCGCCAGCGCGGCGCAGCCGCCCGCCCACACAAGCCCCTGCCAGCCGGGCAGGCCGTTTTCCTTTTCAAAGCGCTTGAGCCCTGCCATAGCCAGCACGCCCAGCGCCAGCGTCCAGTAAACGTTCTGGTGCTGCGGGGCGAACGGTGTGCGGAAAAAGGCAAGGTCAAAAGGCACCTCGCTCAGAAGGCCGAACAGCAGAAGCCGCCGGACGTATTTTTTTACATCGTGGGTGTGCAGAAAGCCCTCCACGGCCAGAAAGCAGAAGATGGGAAAGGCCAGCCGCCCGATATACCGCAGCACACGGTCTGCCGCCAGCAGGGTGCTGACCGGGATGCCACCGCAGCCGGCAGCACCGGCGGCGAGGGCCGGCAGCAGGATACCGGCTTCGATGCAGGAAGCGCCGATGTGATCAATGAGCATGGTGATGCAGGCGATGTATTTGAGCGCTGTGCCGCTGAGTCCACAGCGGACAGGGGCTTTGGCAGTCTCGGTCATAAGGAATCCCTCACTTGATAAAAAATCTACTTTTTGTGCTTTTTTAATGATACGGCGCAGGCTGGCAGGCTCCTGCGTCATCCTTGACAAAATACGCCGGAAAGGCGCATAAATCGGGCGAAAATGCTTGACAGAAAAGGCGCGGGATAGTACAATCAAGAAGATAATTGAACTATCTCAAATGAAAGATGAAAAAGATTCACAGAGAATCGGGCGTCTCCGAACCAGTAAAAACGGAAGGAGGCTTTGGGCATGACGCTTTTTTCCTACGAGATTTTTGATGCTGTGGCCCGGCAGGGCAGCTTCAACAAGGCGGCACAGCAGCTGCACCTGACCCCATCGGCCATCAGTCACGCCATTGCCGTAATGGAGGAGGAGCTGGGCTTTGCTCTGTTCAACCGCGGCAAGAACGGCGTATCCATGACCAGCTACGGCGCATCCCTGTATCCCTCTATTCGCGATGTGCTCAACAGCGACGAGGCCCTCAAGCAGAGCATCGCCCGCCTGAACGGCCTGGAAAAGGGCAAGGTGAAGCTGGGCGTATTCAACTCGGTGTGTGCTTCGCTGCTGCCGGGCCTGCTCAAAAGCTTTATGACCCACTACCCGCAGATCGAGATCGAGGTGTATCAGGGCACCTACGACGATGTGAAGGAATGGCTGCGAACCGGTCAGGTGGATATCGCGTTCCTTTCCTCCACCTGCCGTGAAGAGTTCAACCTCACCGAGCTGTTCCGCGAGCCGCTGCTGTGCATCGTGCCGCAGGACTGGCCCGAACCGGAAAACGGCGTGATGACTCCCGCCCTGATGAACGGCCAAAGCTTCGTTGTGCAGTGCGATGCCACCGATGCTGAGATGCGCCAGTTCCTGAAAAAATATAAGATCAGCACCGAGCGCCGCTGCCATGTCATTGACGACCAGTCCAACATCGCCATGGTGGAAGCAGGTCTGGGCATTTCCATCATGCCGCAGATGCTGCTGCGCGACTGCAAGGCCGCGATCAAGATCTATCCCATCGAGCCAGAGGAAGACCGTGTGGTGGGCCTGGCTGTGCAGCGCCCCGCCGCAATGGCCCCGGCAGTGGAACAGATGTTCCACCACATCGTGGACTACTGCAGGCAGATCGAGCTGAGATGAGCCGGACACCTTTATACTATACCATAAAACAGTCTGTGTGTGGAGCATGGACTGTTTTTTTATTAAGAAAGAGCGATTGTATCAGCGTGCAAAATCCGCTATACTTAGAAAAACAGGCTGGTTTTATGCAGAAGCCTTGATTGGAGCAGAAAGATGAAGACCATAAAACGACGTGCCTTTTGCAAGGCGGCAGCAGCTGCCGTGGCAGGCGTGCTGGCCCCGCACGCGGCGGCAGAGGCTTTGCTGCCGCAGGACGCACAGGCTGTGGTGGGCAGTGCGGTGCCGGAGGATTACTACTCCTTTGCCTTCCGCAGCGACCACAGCGAAACAGATCTCTCCCACGATTTTTATTATACAGATGCCTTTTTTGAGAACACGGCGCTGCAGTACAGCCACAAGCTGGCACTGGCAACGCTGGGCCTTGTGGCGGCAAGCGGCAACACCTACCAGAGCGATGCGCTTTACTGGGTGGAGGGTGAAGCGGGCCGTGAGGACAGCATTGCGGATGCCTACCAGAAGCTTGGCTTTGCCAATGCGGTCTATGCGGGCTACCAGTGCAGCCTGAACACCCCGGTGGATACCGCGGGCTGTGCTTTTGCGCAGAAAACACTGGTACAGGATGGCCAGCGCACCACCATTATTGCAGCCATGCTGCGCGGTGTCGGCTATGGTGCCGAGTGGGCCAGCAACCTGCATGTGGGCGAAGGCGGCGGGCACTATGGCTTTGTGACAGCAGCAGAGCATTTTTTTGAAGATCTGCAGGACTACCTGAAAAAAGCCGAGGCTGCAGCGGGAACGCTGGGCACCATCAAGCTCTGGCTGGGCGGCTACAGCCGCGGCGCGGCTGTGGCAAACCTGACGGCGGCGCGCATCCGGCAGCAGCTGCCGCGGATCGCGCAGGAAAATACCTTTGTTTACACCTTTGCCGCACCGGCGGCACTGACGGCAGCAGACCGCCCGGATCTGCAGGCGGACTACGACAACAACCACACTGCAGACGGCGGACTGAAAACGGATTGGGATGTAAGCAATATCTTCAACATCATTTCCAGCGGCGACATCGTGGCCCGCGTGATGCCGGAAGAGTGGGGCTACCACCGCAACGGAAACGACCGCTTTCTGCCCTCCACGGCGTACCAGAACGAGCTGGATGATCTGAGCATCATCGAGAGCCGGATGGGCGGCGTGCCGCTGCGGTTCGACCAGCTGGCCACAAAGGAAGATGTGGATTCGGTGATCGTGGCGGCTCTGGCGTTCTGCAAAAGCGCCGCAAATTACCACGAAAAATATGAAGCTGCCTTTATGGATATGCTGCAGTGTGCCTTTACCCTCTCGGAGAAAGAGGCAGCCGAGGGCGTGATCCTGGACGATGAAGCTGTGATGGAACGGCTGCGCAGCATGGAGAACATCCGTAAAATGTCGTGGACGAAGGTGCTGCGTTGCGTGATGACGGCTTCGGCCATGAGCAGACCCATTCTGGAGCAGGTGGGGGCCATCGTGCCGCTGCGGGCGCAGCAGGTGGTGGTGCCGGTGCTGGCGGTGGGTCTGTGCTACGAGGTGGAGAGCGATGTGCTGAGGATGCTGGTGTACTACATCCTCAGCCTGATGAGCGTGAACAGCCCGGCAGACAGCGTTCTGCGTGCGGCATTCTGCCACTACCCGGAAAACTACATCACCCTGATGGAATATTACGACCCCGCCGAGCACGGCATGGAAGCCTATACCCGAAAATAAAATCTCCGGAAAAAAAAGAGAGGCTGTTGCAAAATAAAAATGCGATAGCAGCTTGCACAAAGGAATAGCGCAAAATCAGAAACCCGGAACCCTTTTTGAGCCATTTTGGCCCTGAAAAGGTTCCGGGTTTTGTGCTATTTGCTGGCGCAGGACCGTTCTGCTGCCCCGCCTGCGGCGGTGCCGTGCTGTTCGAGTTCTGTACCGCCCACCAAAACTCTTCAACTTGCGAGTTTCCGAAGCGCTCTTGTTGGGGCGTGCGGAGCTCCAAACCCTGCTTCATAATATCGATCATGACCGATCAACGACTGATTTATAGTAATTGCCAAAGTCTGCAAGTGCATTGACGATTGGTAACATTTCCGTTCCGAGATCGGTCAACCCATATTCTACTTTGGGAGGATTCTCGTGATAATCACGGCGGTAGGCAAGTCCATCATCAATCATCTGTCTTAAGCTCTCGGTCAAAACTTTCTGCGAGATCCCGTCGATGCTTCTTTGCAACTCATTGAATCTCCATGGACGCTCTTTCAGATTGCGCAGAAGCAAGAGTTTCCATTTTCCGCCAATCAGGGATACTGCTGTTGCAACCGGACATTCCGGCAGTTCTTCTTTTGTGCGCATATCAGTCACCTCAGTGTATAGTATAGCACATTCATTTTTGAGTGTACAGTTACAAAAAGGTGCGTACTTGTTTTTGAATGTGTGGGCTTCTATACTTAGCTCAGGCAATGAAAGATTGCGAATCAAATTGGAGGTGCTTACAATGGCAAGCTACACAAAAATGACAGTTGGAAAAGAAAATCGGACGGAGCTTCATGAAAAGCTCGCCCTGACTGGTGCGGAGATCAGCCTGAATACGCTTCCTGCGGGAGCAAATGTTCCATTTGTTCACTCCCACAAGGCAAATGAGGAAATCTACGGTGTTCTTTCCGGCAAAGGCAAGGTCGTTATCGATGGCGAAGAAATCAGCCTTGCAGTAGGCGACTGGCTGAAGATTTCTCCCATGGCAAAGCGCCAGTTCTTTGCTGCAAGCAATTCTGAGATCACTTATATTTGTATTCAGGTCAAGGAGAATTCTCTCGAAGGCTATACTGCAACGGATGCTGTGATCTACTGATAAAACATATCAAAGCAAAAGGCAGGATACCACCGTCATGGTGATACCCTGCCTTTGCTCGTTCCGGTTCTCGTCCTGTACCGCCCACCACAAAACGGCGGTCATCCCGGTAGACATTCCTACGCGTTGGGAACCGCGGGCTAAGCAACAGCCCACTGGGCTGATTGCTTACTCTGCCGACTGGCGTCGTCAGAGCCGCCCTGTTCGAGTCCTGTACCGCCACCAAACAAAAAATCCTCAGACGAAAGTCTGAGGATTTTTGTGGTGGAGCATTGTCCACAGCACTCGAACCCAACACTTCCTCACGGGTGACCGTTTTGGCATCGTCCGTGAAGTTGAAATTGAGCACGACCCGGTCGTCAAAGACGTAGACCGAGTTGACAAAGGTATCAATGATCTGCCGCTGGTGCTCCATGTCTCTCATGTCACCCTTGCGGAATTTTTCAAGCCAGAACCGCATCCACTCACGGGTCAGGACGGGCTTTTTCAGCTCTTCTTCCAGAATGCTGGTGTTCAGGGCTTCTTTCCGGGCTTCCAGCTCGTCCAACCGCTGCTTGGTGGTCGAGGTCAGGATGCCCTGTTCAATGGCTTCCAGAAGGTTTGCGAGCCGTTTCTCCGTATCCCGGAGCTGCTCTTTCAGAACAGGCAGCCGGGTGTTCTCCTGCTGCTGGGCTTCCATGACCAAATCTATCAGCCGTTCGATAATTTCATCGCTGAAGATCACCTTAATGGCGGTGTCCACCACGAACCGTTCCAGCGGCTCCTTGCGGATAGCCTTCAGGTCACAGTGCGCCTTGCCGTGGCGCTTGGCGTTGCCGCACTTGTAGTAATAGTAGGTGTTTCCCATGTGGCTGGTGCCGCTTTCGCCACCCATCAGGGTGCCGCACTTGCCACAGAACAGCTTAGTGGTCAGCAGATAGCTCACATCCTCTTTTGCAGGCCGACCGTGGGCGATCCTGTTCTGCTCGAAACGCTGCTGCACCCGGTCGAACAAATCCTGGTCAACAATAGCCGGAATGCCGCCCGGCGTCACAATGTCCTTGTAGCGGTATTCGCCGATGTAGCGGCGGTTGCGGAAGATCTGGAAGAAGCTGTTCTTTACGAACGGCTTCCCGGTGCGGGTACGCAGGCCGCGCTCATTCAGGGATGCTGCAATCTTCTCAGCCGGTTCGCCGTCGGCGTACCGGGTGAAGATCTCCTGCACGATGGGAGCCGTTTCCGGGTCGATATGGTACAGCCTGTCCTCCTTGCCAATGGTGAAGCCCAGCGGCACCACACCGCCGTTGTACTTGCACTGGAGGGCGTTTTCGCGCTCACCGCGCGCCACTTTCAGGGCGAGCTCGGCGGAATAGTATTCCGCCATGCCAATCAGCATACTCTCCACCATAATGCCTTCAGGCCCCTGCGAGATGGGTTCCATGGCAGACACCAGATGGACACCGTTCTTTTCCAGCTGGTACTTGTAGTTCACGGCATCGAATCGGTTCCGGGCAAAGCGGTCCAGCTTCCAGACCAGAACCACATCGAAGATTTTCTTTCCGCTGTCTTTGATCATCCGCTGAAAGTCCGGGCGGTCATCCGTTTTGGCAGAGTAGGCACGGTCAATGTAGGTGCCGACCACGGTGATGCCGTTCTTCTCGGCGTAGTCCTTGCAGTCGCGCAGTTGTCCTTCAATGGACGCTTCTCGCTGGCTGTCAGATGAATAGCGGGCGTAGATCACGGCGGTCATGGTTGCACCTCCTTGGCGTGTATTCGACTTGCCTTTATAGTATCGGGTCAAGCGCAGCTTGTCAACAATCTGCGAGCAGATTGAAATGTGAAAATTGCGAAACGCAGCGAAAAAGCTGAGAGCAAGAATCGTCCCGTGGCCACAAATTTTCAATTCTTGAAAATTTCTTGTCCATCCGGGACTTCACTTCTTCAACTCATGTGAGTTTCCGAAGTGCTCTTGTTGGGGCGTGCCTGCCCCAAACCCTGCTTATGTTTACTGAGGCACAGGGCCTAACCCCAAAGTTCCAGCCAGCATAAAGGCACCAAATATCAGAGCAACTATCCCCAAGCCGGCAAGGGCAATCAAAAAGGTTTGGTGGCAAGACTGGCCTTTGCACTTTCGGTATATAGCGTATCCCAGCAGTACAAGGAACGAGAGGATTGCTATCAATGGGAGAATTATCCCCACTACTGTAAAAAGAAAGGTGTCGAGCCGCCATCCGATATTATCCAGATATAGAATGAAAATTATGGCAACTGTAAGGCATTCAATAATTGAGAGAACACTTTTTCTCTCCTGCTGAATTTGCTTCTCCGCAAAGCTTAACGCATTGTTCACAATTTCATTGTTCATCGCGATAGACATCTCTGATTCATCTATCCTTTCGGATTTCATAAGTTCTGCAACACTGACATCTAAAGCTGCGGCCAATGGCTCGATGGTATTGATGTCGGGGAACCCCACACCCGTTTCCCTTAGTTAAAGATATTGTTGGGTATCTCAAGATGTGTCATTCGATTTTGCCGATAAAGCGGTAGAAGATTTCCACTTCCTGTTCCCGGCTTCCGTCCTCACTTTTGACCGCTTCATGGACAAGGATTTTTTCAATCAGCGTATTCAGAAGTTCAGCCGTCAATTCTGTGGGATTGACATACTGTTTCATCAGACCTATCCACTTTTCAGCGTCAACCGCTGTCTGGGCGGCGACCTCCATCGCTTCGTGAAGCCGTTCAATTTTTGCGTCCAATTCTCGCTGTTCGCCCTGATACTTTTCGGACAGCATATTGAAATTGTATTCTGTAATGCGTCCGGCAGACCAGTCCTCATACATTTTTGCAAACAGGGTGTCTACTTCTGCTTTGCGCTTTTCCGCCTTTTTCAGTTCGGCTGTCTGCCGCTTCCTTGCAGTATTGCGTTCCTTGTCGCTGGCGTTAAGTAGCCGTTTCAGAAGTTTGTCCCCATCCTGCTGTACCAGCACAGACCAGTATTGCAGACGGGAAAGGACATAGGCGTAAAGCACATCATAGCGGATATAGTGCATGGAACACTGGTGCAATCCTTGCCCGTACTTGCTACAATGGTAGTGGGCATAGTGATTTTTGTTCTGGCTGTTCATACCATAGGCCAGCGACCAGCCGCAGTCCGCACATTTTACCAGCCCGGAAAATATCTGTGTTGTGCCGTTCTTCTGCCGTCTGCGCCTGTTGCAAATCTGCTCCTGTACTTGACGGAACACATCTTCGGAAATAATCGCTTCGTGGGTGTTCTCCACACGATACCATTCCTCTTTTGGCTTGCGTACTTTCTTCTTGTTTTTGAATGAAATATTGGTCTGCTTATTGTGGACGCTGTGTCCGATATAGGTTTCCTCTTTCAGAATACTTTTCACCTGCGCTATCGTCCACGCATAGGCTTTTTCCTCCGGCGCTCCGGCATAGATATTTGCGAAAGTGCCGTATCTCTGGAAATTCAGCCAGCCGGGAGTAGGTACTTTTTCTTCGACCAAAATCCGTGTAATGCTGGCGGCTCCCCGGCCATGAACGGCAAGGTCAAAAATCTTTTCGATAATCCACCTTGTTTCCGGGTCAATCAGAAGATGGCCTTTCTTATCCGGGTCTTTGACATAGCCAAGCGGAGCATAGGCTCCATAGTGTGCGCCATTTGCGAACCGTGTCCGCATGGCCGCCTTTACCTTTTTGCTGGTCTGGCGGGCGTGCATTTCATTCAAAATGTTGAGGAATGGGGCAAGCTCATTCTCTCCGTTGATGGTGTCCACATTGTCATTGACAGCGATATAGCGGACGCCTTTGCTGGGAAAGTAGATTTCCGTGTACTGGCCGGTCAGAATGTAGTTTCTGCCTAAGCGGGATAAATCCTTCGTAACAACGCAGTTGATTTTCCCGTCCTCAATGTCATCAATCATTCTCTGAAAATCCGGCCTGTCAAAGTTCGTTCCAGACCATCCATCGTCGATATATTCATCTATGACATTCAGGCCATGCTCGGCGGCATATTGCCGGAGCATCATGCGTTGTGTCTGAATACTCCCGCTTTCTCCTTGCAGTTCATCGTCCCGGCTCAATCTCATATAAAGCGCCGTGTTGTAAATCGTAGTATTG
>ERZ772877.203-NODE-203-length-90925-cov-10.9187_pt1 | contig 90925 bp, 109 predicted proteins | sample MGYA00580583_ERZ772877 | MGnify/ENA primary metagenome ERZ772877 (study PRJEB29015, sample SAMEA2737661) | human gut metagenome | biome: human gut; feature: human-associated habitat; material: faeces | place: China | collected 2012 ... | reverse complement strand
AAGCTGCTGATAAAGGAAAAGACACTTACAAATGTAGGTGTCTTTTTTCATATGCATAAATTTGAAGGTTATAGGGTTATTTTTTTAAAAGAAGTATTTCTAAACTGTATAAAGCCATGGATGAATGAGCCAAATTAGAGGATTCCATTTTCACATGGGGAGATGCTATTGTGTGGTCGGAATCATATAAATCCGATTCATTTCCTGCTTGTTTTTGGGATCAGCCATCAACACGTTCTGTCCTATAACCCGAAACTGTTTTCTTGACATCCTTGCAGGGGAACAGTTTTTTGTTAAAATTAAAGAATAAATTTAAAAATAAGTTTGTGCGTGTATGTTTGATACGCAAGGAGACGCTATGAAATCCTTTGCAGTTTTTTTAGTGGTAATTGCCGGAACCATGTGGGCGGGAAGCGGGCTTGCGGCCCAGCATTTTCTTGCACATAATGATCATACCGCTATGGACCTGACTGTTTTCCGTATGATTTCTACGGCACTTATTATTTTCGTGATTGCTTTTATGCGGGGAACCTTGGGGCGGTCTATGCGGATACTTAAGGAATATCCTACATTATGGATCAAACTTATTTTTTACGGTCTGGGGCTCATGCTTATGCAGCATACTTATTTTGCGGGAATTGGTGCGGGAAACGCGGCTGTGGCTACGGTGATTCAGTATATATGCCCCGCACTTGTTATCTGCTGGGTGGCTCTGCGAAGAAAAAAGGTACCGGGGATGGGTGACATGTTTGCTGTAGTGCTGGCGGTAGGAGGTGTATTTCTTCTGGCGACAGGGGGAGATCCCCGGACATTGTCTGTTCCTGCGGAATGTATCTATTACAGTGTTTTGTCCGCCGTATTTTATGCTTTTTGTTCCATTTATCCAAAACAATTGATGATGACACTGGATAATTCATTTCTTCTTATGTTCGGCATGCTTTTCGGCGGTATAATGGGGTATATGGCTGATCCTGTTACTGATTTAGGCACGTTTTTTCATGATGATGTACTTTTTGATATATTCATGATTATTATTTGCGGTACGGTTATCGCTTTCATTTGCTATAATGCCGGACTTGCCTGGTTGACTGAAGAGCAGACATCAGTGACCGCGACCGTGGAACCGGCCGTTTCTGTCATCGCATCCTATTTCCTTTTTGGAACGACGTTCGGTTTGTTTGAAGGAACAGGGATCATTATGGTTTTACTTGCTATTCTTATGCCGGTCATGAGAAAATGGCATGGAAATTAGTTTTCCCCGCTTTGAGGTTCTGCTATAATGTGTACTGAATGAAATACGAATAATTGTCGATAAATAACCATGCAGGAGAGACTATGGATACGAACCATATCAGGAATTTTTCTATTATTGCCCACATTGATCACGGCAAGTCTACACTGGCGGACCGTCTTATTGAGATGACGGGAACCGTGCAGAAGCGCGATATGGAAGCGCAGATACTGGATACAATGGAACTGGAACGGGAAAGAGGTATCACGATTAAAGAGCAGTCTGCCCGTTTAATGTACAAATATAAAAATGGAGAAATGTATGAGCTGAATCTCATTGATACTCCGGGGCATGTAGACTTCAACTATGAAGTGTCTCGAAGCCTTTCTGCCTGTGAGGGAGCCATTCTTATCATTGATGCGACACAGGGCGTACAGGCGCAGACTTTGGCCAATGTATATCTGGCGCTTGATAATAATTTGGAAATTATCCCGGTTGTTAATAAAATTGATTTACCCAGCGCCGATGTGGAACGGGTAAAGAAAGAAGTGGAAAATGTTATCGGGCTGGATATGTCAGAAGCGGTTCCGGTAAGTGCTAAAACCGGTCTTAATGTAGAGAATGTGCTGGAGCGGATTGTGGAATTAGTTCCGCCGCCGGAAGATCGTTCCGATAAACCGCTCCGCTGTCTGATTTTTGATTCCATCTTTGATCCTTACAAAGGTGCTATTGCTTATGTCCGTATTATGGATGGGGAAATCCGGCCAGGTATGGAAATAAAGATGATGTCTTCAGGGAAAGTGTATACAGTTACAGAAGTAGGATACTTTACGCCTCTTCCCAAAGTTACTACTGTTTTGACTTGTGGATCTGTGGGATATGTAGCGGCGAGCATAAAAAATGTAGGAGACTGTGCAGTAGGTGACACGATTACATCTGCTGAAAATGGTGCCAAAGAACCTCTTCCCGGATACCGTAAGGCGCTGCCTATGGTTTTCTGCGGCCTCTATCCTATTGAAAGTAAAGATTATGATCAGCTGAAGATGGCATTGGAAAAGTTGCAGCTCAATGATGCAGCGCTTGAATATGTGCCGGAGACGTCACAGGCACTTGGTTTCGGATTTCGTTGCGGTTTCCTCGGGCTGCTCCATATGGATGTTATCCAGGAACGTCTGGAACGGGAATATAATTTGAAATTGATTACAACGGCACCGTCGGTTATCTATCATGTATTCAAGACAGACGGGGAGATGATAGCCGTGGATAATCCGGCGGAATTGCCGCCTATGACAAAAATTGAGCATATAGAAGAACCGATTGCCAAAGTAGAAATACTTGTGCCTTCTGACATGGTGGGTAATGTAATGGAATTGGTGCAAAATCGTCGTGGTGAATTTCAGACGATGACTTATCTGGATGAAACACGTGTGGATTTATCTTATAAAATTCCATTGGCGGAAATTATTTTTGATTTCTTTGATAAGTTGAAGTCGGCAACGAAGGGGTACGCTTCTTTGGACTACCAGATTTCCGGTTACCAAAAAACAGATGCCGTTAAACTGGACATTCTACTGAACGGGGATCTTATTGACGCGTTGTCTATTATTGTCCACAAAAGCAATGCGGCATCCCGTGGCAGAGTATTGGCGCTCCGATTGAAAGACATTATTCCGCGCCAGCAGTTTGAGGTGCCGATCCAGGCAGCGGTAGGAAGTAAGATTATTGCGAGAGAAACGATTAAAGCTTATAAGAAAGATGTCCTCGCCAAATGCTATGGCGGTGACGTAAGCCGGAAGAAAAAGCTTCTGGAAAAACAAAAGGAGGGGAAAAAGCGTATGAAACAGGTGGGAAGCGTAGAAATTCCCCAGGAAGCCTTCATGGCGGTATTAAAAGATGACTGATTCCAAAACGCTTGGCCTTTACTTACATATTCCATTCTGCCGAAGCCGCTGTTATTATTGCGGCTTTTATTCTGTAGGCAGCAAATTGACGGACAGTTTCTTTGATGCGCTGGTGCAGGAAATGGAAAATAAAAGCAAACTTTTTGAGGATAAACTTTGTGATACGGTTTATTTAGGCGGAGGAACACCCTCCGTGTTGTCCGGAAATCAATTAAAAAGCATTATAGAAGCATTGCACCGGTATTTTCATATCTATGAGAATGCGGAAATTACGATGGAAATGAATCCTTGTGATATGACAGAAGCATATTTAAAAAATGCTTTGGAACAGGGTGTCAATCGTATTTCTGTGGGGGTACAGACTAATCGTGATGAACTTCTTGTAAAAATTGGGCGCCGCCATACGGCTGCTGAAGCGGAGAAAGCTGTCAATCGGGCATTCAAACTCGGTTTTAGAAATATCAGCATTGATTTAATGTGCGAACTTCCCGGGCAGACAGTGGATGATTTTGAAAAGACATTAAAGTACGCTGTTCACTTGCCGGTTACTCATATGTCGGTATATAGTTTGATTTTGGAGGAAGGAACGAGATTTTCCCAAATGGCGTCGCGCGGTATTCTGGCGCGTCCGTCAGAAAATGACAGTTGGGCAATGTATCAGGCGATGTGTCGGATACTTCCTCATTACGGATTTGAGCGGTATGAAATTTCCAGTTTTGCGCGGACAGGGTTTCAATCTGCCCATAACAGGAAGTATTGGAAATTAGAAGACTATTTAGGGTTGGGGCCCTCTGCCTGTTCCCGCATTGGGCATGAACGATGGGAAAATATTTCTAACTTAAGGCTGTATGAAGCGTGGTTGGCGGCAGACGAGCCTGTGGAAGAAAAAATTTCTCTTTCCCCAAAAGAAGAAATGGAAGAATTTGCATTTCTTGGACTTCGTATGAAAGAAGGCATCAATGGCAGAGAATTTTATCAGCGGTATGAGAAAGAAATAATGGAAGTTTATGGCAGTGTGGTGAAAAAGCTGGTAAAAGAAAAGATGATTTTCCTGAATAATGGGAACATTCAAATGACCTATAAAGGGGCGGCACTTGGAAATTATGTGTTTGAACAATTTCTTTTGGATTGAATCTGTTGGCAGGGAAATATCCCTATCAGTTTTATTTTGTAAATGTTTTTACTTTTTACAGTTGTTGCATTAAAATAAAAAGAACTTACTAAAAAGGAGGGAGCCACATGCCGGTATCATACATGGAAATTGATTTAAGAGTGTTTCGTCACAATCTGCGGGTTATCCGCAGCCATTTAAAAAACGTACCGGCGCTTGCTGTGATCAAAGCAAATGCTTATGGACATGGGGCGGTAGAGTGCCTGCGTGTAGCTTTAGAAGAAGGCTGCGTCGGTGCTGCGGTAGCCCGAGTGGAAGAAGGCCGTGTCGTTAGGGCATCCGGTTTTGATTGTCCGGTTTATGTCCTTGGACTGCCGCTTCCGGAAGAAATGTCCGTGGGTGTTAATGAAGAACTTATTCTTCCTGTTGATGATACGACTAATTTGGAGGCGTTGGAGACAGCCGCGTCCACTTTAAAAAAAATGGTGGAAGTGATGCTTCCTATTGATACGGGAATGAATCGAATCGGTACACATGCAAAAGATTTACCTGCCTTTCTGGAAAAATTAAAAAAATATCCCCACCTGCATATTCATGGGTTGTTTACCCACTTGGCAACAGCTGATGCAAAAAATAAGAGTAAAGCATATAAACAACTGGCAGAATTTGAAGAGGCCCTTTCCGCTATGCCGTCATTGGAGAATTTGGTTATTTCCGCAGCAAGCAGCGCAGGGGTCGTGGATATTCCTGAAAGCTGGTACAATCTGGTGCGCCCGGGGATTATCCAGTACGGGCCTTCTCCCTCAAATACGATGCTGAATTATCTGGATTTAAAGTATATGATGACTGTAGTAAGCCATATTACCCATGTGCAGGTGGTGCATAAGGGAGAAACCGTAGGGTATGGTGCTACATATACAGCAGGAAAGGATATGAGAATCGCTACGATTCCTATCGGATATGCAGACGGATATCCCCGTGCACTTTCTAATAAAGGAGCAGTTCTTATTGGAGAGAAACGCTGTCCTATCGTGGGGCGTATCTGTATGGATCAGCTTATGGCGGCTGTTGATGATACCGTAATGCCTGGTGATGAAGTCGTTCTTATCGGAAAACAGGGGGAGGAAGAAATTAAAGTGGATGAGCTGGCAGAACTGGCCGGTACAATTCATTATGAAATTCTTTGTGGGCTAAGACGGATTCCACGGATATTTATTGATGAAAAATGATTATAAATACTGATTGATGAAATAAAAAAGAAGGCGCATTATTAATTTACGACCTTCTTTATGTGCTATATGCCGACATTTAGCGTTTTGTACAACTTTATGATTATAACGAGAATGTTTTAAAATAAATGGAGCGCCTAGAGGGATTCGAACCCTCGCACCTGGTTCCGGAGTTCTGTTTTATATGGGAAGAATTATTTTTTAAAAGCGTGATTTAATCGATAAAATCAATATGTCTGGCGGATTTATTTGTGAGGCTAAAAAGGGCTAAAAATGGCAAAGTGGAGCAAAATATGGGTGAGATTGCTCCACAAACTGCTCCACTTTTTAACAATAAATCTGATTAATTTTTTCTATAATACGTTCATCATAACTTGGGATAGCATGGCCATATAAATCTAAGGTGTGGCTTACTCTTGCATGACCTAACCGGCGGGACACTTCTATAATCGGAATACCGGCGGCTAATAATAGGGTGGCGTGGGTATGCCGCAAGCAATGGAAATTTCTATGAGGCAGTTCGCATTGTGTAATTACTTTTTTCCAGGCACGTTCTAAAGCCTCAGGGCGGACAGGATTATTATTTGTGTTTCTGAAAACAAGCGTCTCTTGCTTGATATCTATTGTCTTTTCGTTATTTCTCAATTCCTGCAGTGCGGCGGTGACCGTAGCGGGGATTGAGATTTTTCTTTTTCCTGATTTTGTTTTCGGAGGCTGAAATGTAATTTCACTACCGACACGCTGCAGTTGTTGGCGGATGGTAACGGTGCCATTCTTCAAATTTACATCTTTCCAACGCAAACCAAGCACTTCACCTCTCCGCATGCCGGTATGAGCCGCCAAAAGAAAAATAGGATAGAAAACGGGGATTTTATCTTTTGTGTAAGAAAGTATTTTGTTAATTTCATCTTTATTAAATATGCCGGGTTCATCCCGGAGAATCTTTTTTGCTTTTGCAAGACGGACGATATTCTTCTGAATGATACTTAGATCAACAGCCTGCTGAAATGCAGCATGTAAAAGAACATGAACTTTGCGGGAACAGTCCGGAGTTAAACTATTTAACAATTCTTGTATATGAGATACAGTACAGGACTGGAGAGGGATTTTTGAAATAGGCTCAATCTTTGCGGCAAGATAGAGATATCGTTCGTATGTACTGGCTCTGACAGTATCCTTTTTATAAGTAGAAAGGAAATACAAAAGCCACTGACCGACAAGCATATCTGATGGTGCAACAAAATTACCGTCACGCTCTGCTATTTTCTGCCGTGACATCCAGTCCATAGCATCGTCTTTCTTCTTAAAACGCTTGGAATACCTTCTTCCGTTAATCATAACAAAAGCACGATAACTGTCATGAAGCTTATCGTAAATCAAGGTTCCTCTTTTATACTGTTTCACGCAACCGCATCCTCTTTCCGTTGTTACCAGTGGTATTATGATTCGGTTTTAAAATTTTAAACCTTTTAATTTAATATCTGCTATCGATTTGTCATACACAATGAACATAGACCGCGAAACATCTTCCAGTTTTCCGTTGTTTACATCTTCTGAAATTTTATATTTATATTCTCCGGAGTGGACATCTATAATTGTTAATACGGTTTGCCCTTTAAATTTCATTGTTGTATGAAATAATCCGGGGGCATTTATTTTATCAATATAAAATTGGCTATATACGATGTAGTCGGCATTCAGGAGTTTTCCGATATTAATTAAATCTGTTGTACTGAACGAAATATCAATCTTATTATCTAAAATATAATCATTAGCGACCTGCGCTGTTTTTTCTTCAGGTATCATAGATCCTTGCATAGCATTCACAATCAACTGCTGCTTTGATTTTAGTTCATTCAACTCATTTTTATCTTTTGTAGATTGTCTTGCGCCAGCCATTAAAACTGCGACATTTGGAGCCGACGCACAAACGATATTAAATGTAAATAAAGACATGATAGTAATTAATAGTGTAATCAACAATTCTACTTTTTTCATTTTTCGACTCCTTTATAAATGACGTGCCCCGTAAGAAATAGACTTAAGATAAACCAATTGACATGGAATACCGAACGTACGCGCCAGATTATAAATATCTATTTCCGGATGACCAGCTATCAATTCATCGGGGAACAGCAATTCTACGGCAAACTGATTCGCTTCTTTTTCAATCTTGCAGTTAGCAATAAAAGAATTTCTATTAAAAGCATGAGTACCTGCGTGCGGATGAAGCAGCGCATGGCCGAGCTCATGAGCACAAATAAACGGCTGAAGAAACGGATCGGCATGATCATTTATCCGTATTGTTTTGATGCGAAAAAGATTACTGAAATATCCCAAATTCTTTCCGAGCTCTTCATATAAGATATGGATGTCATTTTCCGCAGCAATATGGAACGGATTCCTTGTGTCATGTATATTCGCTATATCATTTGCGAACTTTTTTATATTCATGATGTAATCCTTTATTTACGATGTTTCTTTGGAGCAAACTTTTCTTTTGCTTTTAATTTTGCAAAGCGGAGGGCGTTTTCAATGGATGCTTTCATGTATTCCCGTGTTTCCGGATCCATCGGTTCCCCGCCGTTATACATAGCAATAGAATCCTGACTGTCCATATCATTCAAGATATCGGCCAGTCTTTTTTGGATGTCTTTTTCGTCTTTTGGTGTTAATTTTAAGAAGACATTCTTATCTATGTCAGATTTAGTAAAGCGAGGATCAATATCAGATTTATCAATATTCAAAGCATCAGCAATTTTTTGAACATTACCAGGGTTGGGAGTGGAACGTTCTGCGAAGTATCCAGATAAAGTAGATTCAGGGATTCCCGTTAAATCAGAGAGTTTTCCCTGCGTCATATGTCTTGTATATTTTTTTAAATTAGCGGAAATAGTTGCCCTTAATTGCTTATCAAAAGCAGTAAGTTGGTTTCGCGGCATAAACATCACCTCCAAATAAAATAAATATTTTACCAATATTATAATTAATAAAATCGTTAAAAGCAAGAATAAAAACGATAAAAAAACGAAAAAATAACAAATAAAAACGAAATAAGACTTGACACAACGAATAAACTCGTTTATCATATGTGCAAGAGGAGGTGATATTTATGCAAATTACGCTAGAAGCAGCAAGAATAAATATAGGATATAAGCAGGAAGAGGCAGGTAAACTTTTTGGAGTCCATTATCAGACCTTAGCAAAATGGGAAGAGAATAATTCCCGTATGCCATACGAAATGATAAGAAAAATTCCAGAGATTTATAAAGTACCTGCAGATGTTATTTTTTTTGGAGACAAAAACGAGTTTATTCGTTCCATGAGAAGTGGAGATGTTTTAAAGGAAGAGAGGTAAGGGAAATGATAAAAAAAGACTTTGAAGTTGAAAGTGAAGAGATGAAAGAAGCGATGAAGAAAGTAGAAGAAACCAGAATAGAGTATTTACAGGCCTTGCATGATTTAGGAAAGCTTGTATATGAAGATGGTGAAAAACTGGTACTTGTAAGAAAAGAAAAATAAGCCCACTGCCATGGACTTATTTCGGTGAAACTATTTGTTTTGTTCATCGTAGGAACGAAGCGCGGCTATGATGGCTTTTTCCACCAACGAGAGAACGTTGGCTTGGATTTCCGCATCAGCAGTGATGGTATCCAATGAAAATCCAAATTCCAGAGAGCGGTCAATAGCATCGCGAATTTTTGTTTCATCAAGCATAGAAAATCACCCCCTTTCTATCTCCATTATAGCAAGGGGGAAGCTAAAAAAAGGAAGGGAAAAGAGAGGTGAGGAAAATGTCTGATGAGAATTTGGTCAGAGTTGCGTTTATTATTTCGGTATTGTCACTGTCAATATCTGTTGTAGGATTCATCATTGTTTGTTCTCGATGATATCAGCCACAAAAAGTATTGTAAAACGCAAGAATGAAAGATGCGACAGATACGGCGAGGGTGAGATAGCCGCAAAGCCGGATATCCCAAAACCTATCAGATTCATTTTGTTTCCAGTCTTGAAGAGCTTTTTTCCCACGTCTGCTTATGGAAACAGATCCAGTGTATTCAGATTGAGGCATGCCGTCTTCATCATGGTAACGGGAATACGCCTTATCAAGATAAGAGGAATCAGAAATAGAAATAGGGAATCCCTTGTTATTGGGATAATTCATGTTATAAGACGCTTTTGAAAGTTCATGAATGCGGAGACTTGTAACGTCGGGATCCGAATCAAAATGACTAATAATTTTTTCTTCGGAAATCGGTCCGTTATCTTTTACATATTCAAGGATTTCAAAGTCAAATTTTGTTAAATCGCTGAATTCAAGCATAAAAATCACGTCCTTTTAAAGGACATTATAGCAAAGGAATGGGAAATAAGAAATGAAAATAAAATGCACCGTCGAAGAGTTTAAAAAACTTATGAAAAAGGAGCCCCGTGGCAACGAGACTCTATCTTTCAAACTGGGCGATAGTGAAATTATCCAGTTTAAAGACCATATACTTGTGTGTTCCAATCGAATTGTCATTTTTGACCCAAACGGCAATACACGCATAGTATTGGCTGCTCAACAAAAATAACGATCATACCGTAAATGAGGCTGAATCTGTAATGAGTCTTAAGCAAAAGAGAGGCAATAAAAATGCTGACTACAACAAAAGAATTCTGTGCGACAACAGGATATCCGGTCACAACGATACGGATGCTGTGCAGGACGGGGGAGATACCGTTCATCCCGTCAGGGAAGGCGTATCTGTTCGAGCCGGAAGATGCGGAAGCGGCTATCCGGCGAAAAATGGAAGAGAATGCGCAGAAACGGAAGATGAAACAAAGCGGATATGATTTCCGGGCGGAAGTTAGAAAGATGAGGGCGTAAAAATGGTAGATAAGGTAATAAATTGGCTCTGGTTGTTCGTGTTTATCACAATGATGATTGCGGTCGTGGAGAAGTTATCATGCATAAATTTCTAATTGTTTTCATAGCAGGTGTTCTCTTAGCTGGTTACGCAGTACAGCCAGAGCTACCGTCAATCTCATACGCGGTGAACATTTCAAAAGGAGAAACCTTATGGGATGTATGTGACCGCGTTTCCGGCGGGAGGGAAAATCTCCAGGAATTAGTATGGAGAACCGCGAAAGAAAACAATATCAAAGACCCGGGAACTTTGCAGCCCGGACAGGAATTAATTATCAAAGTAAAGGCAGCAGAACATGTACGAACTGACGATACGAGCAGATGATGAATTAGAACAATTCAGCATTTCAGGAAAAGGAACTGACGATAAATTCGTTACACTGGCAATTGCAGTGGCGGTTGATAGTTTATATCGTGCCAAATGCCCGGCAGAAATGATAGGGATGATGAGCAGCCGTGATCCGGAAGTCAGAAAAAGAGTTATTGATACGATGGAAAAGTGCATTCTTGTACGAATGGAGAAAGGAGATTAGGAATGGAAAAAAGAGAATATATAGAAGGGCAGTTACTTTACATCGCCCACCCGTACGGCGGTGATGAGACGAATAAAGAAAGAGTACAGACATATTTAAAAATGTTGCAAGCGAAATACCCAGAAAAAACATTGTTTTCCCCATTGCACAACTGGGGATATGCACCATATGACAAAGATCATCAGCATAAGCCGATGAAAGATTGTCTTGAAGTGCTGCAGCGATGCAACGCGCTTATACTCTGCGGAAACTGGAGAGAAAGCCGAGGTTGCAATCAGGAATATGCCGCTGCATATGTAATGGATATGCAGATATATGAAATGAAACCGACGGGGGAAATATGCAGCATAGAATGATATGCCACGAGTGCAGGAAAGCAATTCCTGCCGAATATGTGATGTGGACGAAAGATGGAAAGGGAAACATGGTTCCTGTCCATCGGGATTGTTCATTCTACGTTTATCGAGCCGATGAAACATGGAGATATTCAAAGAAAAGGAGAAAAAAGTGAGATTCAAACTACCGGAAGCGGCATTCCGAAAATTATGCCGGCTTGTCAAACAAAGAGACGAGGAACTGGCGGAAACGTATCAATCCATTATCGGAGAGTGGCCACCGTCGCGCGGGGAGGTTCATCATGCGAAACACGCAGGCAGCGGGGGACCGGATAAGGAAGACAATCTTATTCATCTGTCATACAAGACGCACCGTTTCAAAGCACACGGACTCTCCGGCACGCGAAAGCAGTATATGGATGAACAAATCAAGACATATCTTAACTGTCATGCGGTTAAAGAATGGAGAAAAGAACATGAAATGGAACTGCAGGAACTTTATAAAACGGAAGAAGAACGAAGAATCAAAAAGAAAAGAGCAGGATGTATTCCGAAGAAGCCCAAATGGGCGAAGTACTGACATATATCTTTTATGGGATAACGTCCGGAAGGCTCCTATCGGATGGCTGATAGAAGAAATACCGGATAAAGAACGGCTGATACAACAGAAAGAAATGCCGGTATTTTTTATGGATGAAAACAACACTTATACATCATCCGGCGGACGAAAATTCAAGATAATAAAAAATCCCCGCGGACATTGGATCGTCCAAAGCGGGGACAGAAAAGAAAGGGTGAGCATAGAGTGGCAGTCATGAAATTGGCAGGCGGGAAAACAGTAGAAGTTTACCGGAACAGAAAATGCCGTGTATGCAAAGCAAAAGTATTCCAGACCGTATGCTGCAGAAAGGAAAAAGCCAATATATGCCAGGAACACTGCAGAGATTGTGAGCATTACCTGGACTTTATGCAGAGATGCATATATCGGGAAAAGACAGAAGAACAAGAAGAAGAGAACAACGAAAAAGAAGAAAAATAAAACCGCCCAGAGAAGAACTCTGAGCGGAAGTGCCGTAGCACCAAACCACTATATAAATCATAAGTGAAACGGCACAAAATGTCAAGAAAAAAGGGGAGTTCAGCCCCTTTTGAGGACTTGATATAGTAGTTAATTCTTGGAACAGGAATTTAAAAAAGTGCCGTACCGAAAAGAAATATTTCAAGCACCCGGAATTTATGAAGTGAAAAAATATCACACATACAGATTAGGGGGAAACAGAGTCAGAGGTCCCAATATCCAAAAAACAGATAAGGGACTCAAGAAAAGAAACTCCCGCCGGGCAAAAACAAAACTCTACCGGCTGATAGCTACCAATTTTAAAAGAGATGACCTGCGTATCGACCTGACATATGCAAATCCGGAGCCGACAGCAGAAGAAGCAAAAAACAGAATAAGAAAATTTATAAGAGACCTCCGCAAAAAATATAAAAAGAAAAATGCGGAACTGAAATATATCTACGTCACAGAACATGTCCGCCATCGAGTACATCATCACGTTCTGATTAACGAAGGAGGAATATCAAGATCAGAAATCAATGAATGCTGGCCATGGGCAAAATTCAATTACAGATCATTCAGGTTTTTTGACGGGAGCCCAGAAGACGCTATGAGACTGGCGGAATATTTTGTAAAAGAAACCGATGAAGAAATCCGAAGTGAAACCGCCGTACAGAAAATCAGATGGGTACCGTCTAAAAATCTGAAGCAACCAAACGTGAAAAAAGTAACCATCTACGCCCGAAAATGGAAAGACAATCCCACGCCGAAAAAAGGATACCAGATAGTCAAAGTAGAAAGCGGCTATACAGCGGACGGATTTCCTTATCAGTTTTACCGAATGTACAAAGTGAATGAAAGGAACGTATGGCCAATCACGCAGTCGAGAGTACCAAAGAAGAAAAAAGAATGTACCGTGAAACAGGCAAGAGACAAGCCGAGGAGAAGAACATGAAATCATACATAGAATTTTTGAAAGATAAAGTGATAAAAGCACCAGTATCAGGAATAGAAGTCAATCCGGCGGATATAAGTTCCGTCTTGAAACCACATCAGAGAGATGCTGTTTTGTGGGCGCTCAAGGGCGGGCGTCGAGCCTTGTTTGAAGCATTCGGACTGGGGAAAAGTATTCAGCAGCTGGAATGGTGCCGTGTACTCATCGAGAAAATAGGAGGAAAAGCATTGATTGTCTGCCCGCTAGGCGTCAAGCAGGAATTTGCGGAAGACGCGGTTCATCTGCTCAATATCCCCGCTCCGACATATGTAAGAAATATGGAAGAAGTCAAAGCCGCAGACAATAGAATTCTGATTACAAACTACGAAAGAATCCGCGACGGAAATATAGATCCCCATTACTTCACAGCCTGCAGCTTAGATGAAGCATCCGTTTTAAGAAGCTTCGGTAGCAAAACATACCAGACATTTCTGCCAAAATTCAAAGGCGTGAAATACAAACTTGTTGCCACGGCTACACCCGCACCAAACAGATATAAAGAATTAATTCACTATGGTGGATATTTAGAAATCATGGATACGGGACAAGCATTGACACGCTTCTTTCAGCGGGACAGTACAAAAGCAAATAACCTTACTCTCTATCCGCATAAAGAAAAAGAATTCTGGCTGTGGCTGTCTACCTGGGCACTGTTTATCCAAAAGCCCTCTGATCTGGGGTATAGCGACGAAGGATATAACCTTCCGCCGCTGCAAGTGAATTACCACATGTTGGCAAACACCAAACCTGTAAACGAAGAAGAAAAGAACGGTCAGGTCAAACTTATAAAAGACTTTGCCGTGGGTCTTTCGGCAGCGGCCAGAGAGAAAAGAGAGAGCATCGATATTCGGCTGGCAGAGACCAGAAAGATTATAGACCAATCACCGGCGGAGCATTTCATCGTCTGGCACGATCTGGAGAGCGAGCGGCATGCCATCAAACATGCAATCCCAGAAGCTAAATTTATCTACGGCTCACAGGATATGGAAGAACGGGAGAAAAACACCATAGGATTCTCACGTGGAGATTTCCGCATTCTGGCAACAAAAAAAGAGCTTTCAGGGAGCGGGTGTAACTTCCAAAAACATTGTCATAGACAGATATTCATGGGAATTGACTATGAATTTAATGACTTCATTCAGGCAATACACAGGTGTTACCGCTTCCTGCAAACAAAACCTGTCATCATAGACATCATATACATGGAAACAGAACAGCAGGTACTAGAAGTACTGAAAAAGAAATGGGAGCAATATAACAAACTCACGGAAAGCATGGAAGAAATAGTCAGGAAATATGGACTGTCACGAAATGACGCTATAGTTGAAATGCAAAGGAGTATAGGCGTGGAAGAAGTCATAACAAAAGGGAAAAACTACATCGCGATACATGGTGACTGTGTTGAAGAAACGGGGAAAATGCAAGATAACTCAGTGGACATGCTTCTTACATCAATTCCGTTTGGAAATCACTATGAATACTGTGCAAGCTATAACGATTTCGGGCATAACGAAAATACAGACAAATTTTTTGAGCAAATGGATTATTTAACGCCGAATTTGCTTAGAATTTTGAAGCCAGGAAGAGTATATGCATGCCACGTGAAAGACCGTGTACTATTCGGGAACGCAACGGGAACAGGCATGCCGACGATTGAACCGTTCCATGCATTGACCATCATGCATTACATGAAACACGGCTTCCAATTCTTCGGCATGATAACCGTCATAACAGACGTGGTCAGGGAGAACAATCAGACATACCGTCTTGGATGGACCGAACAGTGCAAGGACGGCACAAAAATGGGAGTGGGCTGCCCGGAATACATCCTGCTGTTCAGAAAGCTACCTACGGATACATCAAGAGCCTATGCAGATACACCTGTCACAAAGAATAAAGAAGAATATACCCGCGGGCAGTGGCAATTAGACGCTCATGCATTCTGGAGAAGCAGCGGAAACAGGCAGTTGTCCGTTGATGACCTGAAAGACATGCCCATATCGGATATACGAAAACTGTACAACAAATACAGTAAAGAAACCGTGTATGACTTTGATAAGCATGTAGAGATGGCCAATGCGATGGACGAAAAAAACAAACTGCCCGCCACATTTATGTGCATAGATCCCGCAAGCTGGTCTCCTGACGTGTGGGACGATGTAAACCGTATGAGAACACTCAACACGGAACAATCGCAAAGAAGAAAACAAATGCACCTATGCCCTCTCCAATTTGACATCGTAGATCGCTTGATTAACCGGTATACCAACGAAGGGGAAACCGTGCTTGACCCATTCGGCGGACTGATGACAGTACCGTTGGAAGCAATGAAAGCGGGGCGGAAAGGCATAGGAATAGAACTCAATCCGGAATACTACCGTGACGGATGCTGGTATCTCAAACGAGAAGAAGACAACCAGGAAACACCAACACTCTTTGATTTTATGGAGGGAAAATGAACGAAATAGATTATATCAATGCATATAAAGGATATAGAAAATGGCAGAAGCTTGTATACGGTATGATCCCGTGCAAGATAGGAAGAGCGATTGTGGCAATCACGGTCATTATAGGTGTAGTGACATTAGCGGCATTGATTACTCTGCTTACAACCCCGCTCATTCTTATAAAAACAATCGTTAAAAAAGTATACGAAGATGGGGCAAAGGAAATCATCATGGCCATGGAATTTGAAAGAATAAAAACAGGTTGCAAACAGTACATAAAAGATATAGGAGGTATTCAATGACAGACACAGAAAAAGAAATACTGAAAATGTCCCGAGGATTTCCGGCGGAACCATATAGCAATACAGAACTATTTAACGTCATGGCGGCGTACCTGATAGGTGGTACAACAATCATTCACGGCAAAAAGATACGGGGAGTAAAATCACGCAAAACAAATCTGAAAAGAGCGGCGGCACTGCTTATACATGAAATTGACAGAATGGAGGAAGAAGAATGAACTACATCAAACCATTTACAGACATATTCGGCATTAAGCCAGGAGAAGAATTCGGCATATTATTTCCAGCGGAGAAGAGAGTATCAAAACACTTCTATATAGACGAGCGGAAAGGCTTAATGGTAATGGTTGGGAAGAACTGGACAAAAGCCAACGGAACGCTAATAGAAAAGATCCTCATTGGAGATGTTGAAATCAGAAAGCTAAAAAAGAAAGGAGCATAACAATGATTAGGAATTTATGGATTATTTTATTTTCAGCGGTATTTATATGCGGGCTAACAGGAATTATAAAAGCGGAATGGGTAACGACAGAACTCACAGTATACACACCTTATGAATGTCCGAATGAACACACTGCATCCGGAACGATACCGACTGAAGGCAGAACCATAGCGTGCAACTGGCTGCCGTTCGGAACACAAGTACAGATATACGGACACTGGTACATCGTGGAAGACCGAGGCGGCATGGAAGGCATAGATATATTTAAAAACTCATACGATGAAGCGATAGAGTTCGGACGCAGGAATGCGGAAGTATACATAGAGAGGTAAGAAGATGAACACAGTACAAATCACAGGGAATCTTGCCAAAGATCCAATTATCAGAGCAACGAAGACAGGGAAAGCCGTAGCGTCATTTTCCGTAGGTGTAAGTAAGAGAATTACAAAACAGAACGGGGACACACTGGAACTGACAGATTGGGTCAATGTAACAGCATGGGGAAAACTGGCGGAGGCTGTGGGTAATGAACTCACAAAGGGAAGTTATGTTTTTATCGAAGGGCGGTACTCTACAAGATCATATGACACGCCAGATGGACAGAGACGGTATGTAACAGAAGTGGTAGCGAATATGATTGCAAAACCGATTGGAAGTAACATGCAGTCAGGAAATGCAGGCGTTTCCGGCGGAACATCTGTAACGCAATTTTCCGCCCCAGTAAAATTTGAAGACATGGGCACTGTGAGCAAAGAGCCGGGATATAATCAGCCAGAATATGAACAAGATGAAATCCCGTTTTAAAGGAGGACGAAATGGATAGATTAATTGACGTAGCGAGTGTCGTATTGTTTATCAGCATGATAATGTATGCCGCAATTAAACTCGACGAAGCGGCGAAAAAACTGCGAGATGAAGAAGAGCGGATTTATGAAGAAAGGAAACTGAAATGAGAAGAGTTTTTGAAAAAGTAAGCGGATATGAATATGTAAACTTGCCACAGAGAAAGACAAAGCAATCAGCGGGGTATGACATTGAAAGTGCCGTTAATGTTGTAATCACACCTGGCGAAACAAAATTGATTCCAACCGGAATAAAAGTGTATATGGATGAAAACGAGTGGCTGGGGATCTATATAAGGTCAAGCCTTGCAATTAAATATGGGCTTATTTTAGCAAACAGTGTAGCAGTAATTGATTCAGACTACTACAACAATCCGGACAACGAAGGACATATCATGATGGCGCTTAGAAATACGTCGGGTTCGCCTTGCACTATAAAAGTAGGAGACAGGATCGCACAGGGAATATTCCATCGATATTACAAGGTGGATGATGACAGTGCTGATGGTGATAGGACCGGCAGGATAGGAAGTACAGGGAAATAGAGCTACATGAAAAAGAGGAAAAAATGAAAAAGATAGAGATAACTTTTGACGAAAAAGGAACGCACATTAACGTCAACGGAATCGGTAAAGATGAAATAAAAAGTGCCGCCTATGCATTACTACATAAGATGCATGAAGATTTTGACGTGTCAAACAGAGAAATAGTAGTAATTATTGATGATTTTTTTTATCAAATAGAGTACGAAACATGAGTAAAAGTAAAGAAGAAGCAGTAATGCAATATGCAATAGCAGAACACTTTGGTAATAAAAATATTGTAATACCGAATGTTAGCTTTGCGAGAACATCATGCAGAATAGAAAAATATGATAAAGACGGTTGCTTTATCGGATATGAATACCCGTTTGCTGGAGTTACACATGAAGCCGATTTAATATGGCTAAATGAAAATGATTATTTAACGGAGGTTGAAATCAAAGCCAGTTATAGTGACTTCTTAGCAGATTTTAAAAAGAATGAGAATCACATGACAAAGTACACGAAGGCAATCTATTATGCATTTCCGCATAACATGTACAAAGAAAATGAGGGAAAAATCAAGAAAGTGTTGCTTGAAAAATTTTCAAAAGCAGGAGTAATTATTGTTGATGCAGAAGAAATGGCAGTAGACATAATAAAGAATTCTGAACATTTCAATGTTGAAAAGATACCGATTGAAGTAAAAATTGGGTTGATGCGGATCGGGTGTCAGAAATGGTGGAGGAGAAAATGAAACAAGAAAAGGAAGAATGGGTAGTAGGACTTGATGAAGATCATTTTAACTGTGACGATACATATCCGAGCAAAGAAGAGGCAATAAAAGCGGGACGGGAAGAACTCATGAATGCCGAACCGTATAATCCCAAATCTTATACAAGTTATTCAGAGGTTTTTCATGATGATATTGACGATGATATTATGTGCTTCTATATCGGTCGGATAACAAGTCCATGCCCAAAGGTGTATGCAGATGATGTCATTCAAGATTTAACGGATAGGGCATATGCGATTTACGGAGAATATGCCGAAAGCTTTCTTGAAGATGTCAATAGTAAACAGAAAGAAGAACTTGAACGCGCAGTCAATAATGTTATTCAGAGCTGGATTGATAAACACGGTTTAAATATCAATGCATTTTTAGTTGAAGATGTGGAGCAGGTGAAAGTATGAAAACACTAAAAGAAGAAGTAATTGAATTACTGATGAAAAGAATTGGCATTGCAGAAAATGAAGAATTTGAAGCTCAATTTGCACATGAAGAATGCCAGGTCAATAAGTTTTGTAACGGAGAATTGCTTACAAAAGTTAATGAAGAATGGCGTGATAATTCAATGTGGGCGGTTTTTGTAAAATATTTCGATGTCTATGAATTTAAAGTGAAGCCGTTCAAGCCGAAAATTGGCGACTGGTATTATTACGTTAATATTTCTGGTGAACTGATTTACGAAGAGTTTAAGAAATTTAACACTTTTGATCATCTAAATAGAGCAATGGGAAATTGCTTTAGAACAAAAGAATTAGCAGAGGCGCACAAAGAAGAAATTTTAAAAATACTGAAGGGAGAAGGTTATGAATGAACCAATAATAAGTCCGTGGATATTCTATGTAGCCGATGTAGTAGGCAGTATAAATTTAGTTATTAATGTTTTGATGTGGATTTTGTGCATAGCTACCGCGATTGCATTTTGCGACTATATGTCAAATAGAAGTCCGTATAAAGAAGCCGAAACTATTCAAAACCAGAAAACATTTCATTCGTTATTAAAGATACTTGTCGTTGTCACGATATTAAATATTATGATCCCGGCACGAGACACTTTCTACAAAATGACTGTTACAAACTATATAACACCTGCGAATATAGATAAAGCAAGTGATATCGTAGATAAGATAACAGACAAGATTATTGAAAAAATAAACAAGAGGGATAAATGATAAAAAACTTTAAAACCGGACGGGAATATCTACAGGAGATATATAATCAACACCGGCGGTACCTGTCGGTGCAAAGAGAGCTTGCGGAACGTAAATCACATATCTATCAAATAAAAGGGCAGCGATACGAAAAAGACAAGGTTTCCGGCGGAATACAGCCCGACCTGTCAGACAGAGTAATACTCGCAGAAAAATATGAAGAAATGGTTATGCAAGAACATGAAGATCTCATTATCGCGAGGATAGAAGCACGAAGACTGATAGACATGATAAAAAACGATGACGAGAAAACAATACTAAGAGAGTGGTATTTAAATCACAGGTCATATAGAGCAATATCAAGGACGATTCGCATAAGCAGGAACAATATTACAAAAACAAAAGAAGCGGCAGAAGTAAGCTTTGAGATAGTATTTCAAAGACTGAAAAGAAAGATATATACTGGCAATAAATAAAAAAAGAAATCCATCGAAAGGTGGATTTTTTAATAAAAAAATATAAAAACGCTTGACAATACATAAGAAAAGATGTATAATAAATACAGAAAGGAGGTGAGAATGCGGATATGAATAATAAAATAAGCCTTGTAACAGCAATAATCAATTTGATAACAGCGATTATATTGCTTTACAAGGCTCAATGACCGAAGAGGGTGGAACACCCACCCTCCACCCTCTGGGTGGTTCATTCATAATATATCATATTCGCAAAAGCTATGCAAAAATTAACATTATGGATTTCTGTTATAGCATTGCTTGTTTCGTTAATGGCATTAGCAAAGGCGGCTGGGATGTAATGAAATTAATTGAAAAGGTTATGACAACAGCGGAAGCGGCAGAGTTGTGGAACATACCTGTTGTGACAATCAAACAGGCATGCTCTGGGCAAAGAGGATATCCGCCGCAGTTTACAAGTGAAGAGTGCCGCAAGTCGGGGCACATCTGGCTTGTAACCAGGGCGGGAATGGAACGAGTTTACGGCAAGATTTAATCAAAATATAATAAAAAAATGCCAAAAAAGCCAAAAAGACCAAAAAAGACAGAACAAGGTATGATAAGATTAAGATGCGAAAATTGAATAGAAGAACTGCAAAGCCATGTAGCCGCTCAGAAATGGGCGGCTTTTGCATTTACTATGCTTTCCGGCGGTACTGACTGCTTGAAAGGAGAGATATGAGAAGAGCATTGCGAGAATGCGGACATCCCGGATGCCACGCATTAACAAGAGAAACCTATTGTGATAAACATAAACAATTGCACATAAGAAGTCCGAAAGGGCTTGAACGGGAGTCACCGTCAAAACGGGGGTATAACTATAAATGGACTAAAGCGCGAAAGGCTTTTTTAGCGCAGCATCCGTTTTGTGAGTGCCAGGAGTGTAAAGCATCTGGGCATCCGCTGCCGGCTAATGTTGTTGACCATATCATTCCTCACAGAGGCAATCAAGATCTTTTTTGGGATGAAAGTAACTGGCAGGCGATGAACAAAAGATGTCACGATAAGAAAACAGCGAGAGAAAACGGAGGATTCGGAAATAAAATTAAAGCTTGACAGACCACCCCCGGGTCAAAAATGTTTTGACCGGCAACGACAGTACCGTGCGCCTCCTCTTTTGTAAAAAAAGTTCGGGAAATGGACCTTACATTAAACTCATGCGATGAAATGTCAATTATGCGCAAATAGCAACACTAAAAAGAAAGGAGGAATAGCATGGCTGGGCGTCCGGCAAAACCTATCGATTTGCATATAGTTTCAGGCAATCCGAGTCACCTGACGAGGGCGGAAATTGAACACAGAAAAAAATCAGAAATACATCTCGGAGAACAGAAATTAGTATGCCCGGTTTATGTGAAATCGAATAAAGAAGCATACAAAAAATGGAAAGAAATCAAGAAACTTTACACCGGTTTCAAATTCGTTTCTTCGGCGGACATTGGAGTGATTGCGAGATACTGTATGTCTTTTGCGCAGTACATAGATTTGATAGAACGCCGAGACAGGATCGCTCGAATAGAATTAACAGGTGAAGAAACGACGGCAACGCGGGAAATTCTTGAAGTGGAATACGGTCAGCGGAAAGCCGCCAAACTCTATGAAAAAATAGAGTATATTTTATCTACCGGCGGCATCATGGCGATGGATAAAGCCATCAATGCGAAAATGGCGGCGCTTGTACAGATGGAAGACAGACTGTTCCTTTCTCCGCTTGCAAAAGTAAAAAATGTACCAAAAGAACCTGAAAAGAAAGATGAAGACCCGCTAAGTAAAAGGGGTTTTGATGTATGACGCTGAAACAAGAGATTATCAGGTACAGCAGGAAATGCATAAAAGACAAAACGCATATATGCCAAAAACACAGGTGGGCATGTATGCGTTTTTTGCGGGATATAGAAAAAGAAGGTACAAAGAAATTTCCGTATGTCTTTGACCAAGAAAGAGCGGAACGATTCTTCGCATGGGCAGCCATGCATAAGCATACAAAAGGAATCTTAGCTGGGCAGCCCATTATTTTTGAGCCTATCCGGCGGTTTATTTTCGGAAATATCTACGGATGGGTCAATAAAGATACGGGGCTCCGGCGGTTTAAAAAAGCATATTGGCAGGTGGGTAGGAAAAATGCGAAATCACAATCACTCGCCATAGTCGGTGACTATGAAATGATGGCAATGGGAGAGCCGATGTCAGAAGTCTACATCGGGGCTACGAAAAGCATCCAGTCAAAAATTATTTACAATGAGATCTTGGCAATGCTTAGGCGATGGCCGGAGATGAAAGGAAAGTGGAAAGAAAGTTATGGTACCATCCGACATCTGAAAAGTGATTCGATTATCCGGGCGCTGTCAAAAGATGACGGAAAGACCGGAGACGGTCTCAATCCGCAGTGCGGGCTGATTGACGAGTATCATGCACATCCGACATCAGAAATATTAGATGTTATCGATACAGGCATGATGGCAAGAAAACAGCCGCTGTTGTTTATCATCACAACGGCCGGTACGAACTTCGGAGGACCGTGTTACAGAGTAGAATATCCGCTCGTAGAAAAGATCCTCAATCCAGACATTGATTATGACGTACCGGATTACTTTTGCATGGTCAATGAACTGGATAAAGACAAAGAAGGAAACATGATTGATGATGTCAAAGATGAAAAATGCTGGATAAAAGCAAATCCGATTGTGGCGACATATCCAGAGGGCATTGCAAATATAAGGAGCGCGTTGAAAGTGGCTGTTGAGACACCGGAAAAAATGTCATCATTTCTCACGAAAAACATGAATATATGGAACCAGCAGTCTGGGGCATCTTATATGGATATGGGGAAATGGAACACTCGGGGGCGGATAGAAAGCTACGACCTATACGGACTGGACGCATATGTCGGCATGGATTTATCAAGCAAAGTCGATTTGACGTCAATCGGGCTGGTTGTTCCGGTCAAAGAAGATGGCGGGACGAAGTATATTGTCATCGGTCACAGTTTTATTCCAGAAGAAACGCTGCAGAGAAAAATAAAAACAGACAGAGTGCCCTATGATTACTATGCCCGCGGTGGCTGGCTGACAGTCAATCCGGGAGAGGTAGTCGATTATCGTTACATGACAAAATGGATGATAGAAACTGCGGAAAAACTGGGACTGAACATTAAAGAAATCTGCTATGACCCGTATAATGCGACATACTATGCGCAGGAACTTGAAAAACTGGAGTATACATGCGTCGAAGTCAGGCAAGGCATGATGACTTTATCTGAACCGACAAAATCATTTAGAGAAAATGCGTATCAGGGAAACATTTTGCATTTTGAAAATCCGCTGCTTGATTGGGCAATCAGCAACGCGGTCACTAAAAAAGACCAGAACGAAAACATCATGCTTGACAAAGAGAAATCAACAAACAGAATTGACCCGATAGCATCAGTAATCAATGCGTTTACACGTGCGCGGATTATCGAAGAAGACGATATGAGTGCTTATATTTTGAGCGACGATTTCAGCCTATAAAGGAGGACATGTGAAAAAGATATTGTATGTGATTGACGACATTTTTCTGTTCGTCGGGTGCATTTTAATGATTGCCGGCGGAGTATTGATATCTCCCGTAGTCGCGGTATATACCGCGGCTATAGAGTGCCTGCTTTTAGCGTTTATCTTTGCAAAAGCACAGAAAGGCGGTGGTAAATAATGCTTTTAAGACAGCTTTTCTCAAACCCGACGGACTCCGGCACACTGCTTAGCCCCACGGACTGGCTCATATCCGCCATTAACGGTGACGGCGTAACGGCGGCAACGGCAAGCAAAAACAGCAACATTTATACATGCGTTAATATTTTAGCCGACGATATCGGTAAACTGCCGATCCACACGTTCAGGACCGGCGGGAAAAAGACAGAAGGAATGAAACACCCAGTAGCCAAGCTGCTGTATAAACGGCCGAACCCGCTCATGACACCGCTTGCTTTTAAGCGAACGCTGCAATACCACATGGGATTTTACGGAAACGCTATCGCTTATATAGAATGGGGGACAGACGGCTATCCGAAAGCACTATGGCCGCTTGACCCGACGAAAACGACAATCAGGTTAAACGTGGTATCGGGCGCGCTGACGTATACGACAAGCGACGCAAAAGGCGCGATGTACCATCTGCAGCCGCATGATGTCCTGCATTTCTACGAAATGTCAAAAGACGGGCTCATCGGCGTGCCAAAATGGCGGACGCTGATTGACGAGCTGGACAGCCAGAACGCAATCAAGAAATTTCAGAGCCAGTTCTATAAGAACGGAACACTGACGCACGGAGTATTGCAGGCGGCATCGAAAATCAATCCGGAAGCGAAAAAGAAACTCCGTCAAGAATGGGAAAAAATCAACGGTGGCATAGATAATGCCGGACGAGTCGCTGTTCTCGACTTAGGAATGGAATATAAGCCACTTGGCATGCAGCTTGATCAAGCGCAGTTTATCGAAACGCAGAAATTCGGAATTAACGAAGTCGCAAAGGTATACAGAATACCGCCGCATAAGCTGGCGCAGCTGGATCGTGCAACGTACGCTAACGCCGAAGCAATGAGCATTGACTACATCAAAACAACGCTTCTTCCGATCTTTACATCATGGGAACAGGAAATCAACTATAAACTGTTTACTGAACCGGAAAGAGAAAACTATTATGTGAAATTCAACGCCGCAGCTGAACTCAGAGGCGACAGTAAAGCAAGGGCTGAATACTACAAAGACATGCTCTATGCCGGCATTTATACGCTTAATGAGATCCGCGATATGGAAGAAATGGAATGTATAGGCGACGTTGGTGATATTCATCTTGCCTCGCTGAATTATACAGATATTACCGTTCTGAAAGATTTACAGCTGGCGAAAGCAAAGAACGGAACACTGAAAGGAGGTGATGATAATGGGGAAAAGGGAAAGAAGAATCAATCAGACGCAGTTTGAGATTAGGACGCTGGAAGATGGTAAAACTATCATCTTGGAGGGGTATGCTCTCAAGTTTGGGAAACGGTCAGAAGACTTCGGCGGCGTTGATGAAATCTTAGAGTGCGGGTGTCTGGATAAAACGGACATGTCTAACGTCGTAGCGCTGATTAATCACGATCCGAACTATCCGCTGGCGAGAAATACCGTACGCGAAGGACCCGGGCATCTAAGTCTGTCAGTAGACGACACCGGGCTGCGGTTCAGCTTGATTCCGACGGATACAGCCTATGCTAAGGACTTAATGACGAACATGGCAGCCGGCGTTGTCAATCAGTGTTCTTTTGCATTCACGTTGGCGGAAAGCGGCGCAGACTGGTCATATGAAAGCGAGAAAGACATGTACCATCGGGCAGTCAAGCATATAGAAAGGCTATGGGATGTGTCAATCGTCACGACGCCGGCATACCCGGACACCGAAGCGCAGGCTGTACAGCGGTCAATGCAGGAATCAAAAGAAGCGTATGTTAATTCTTTACGGGAAGAACAGGAAAATATCAGAAAAAGGAAGCTCGATATAGAGCTGGAATTGTTAAATCAATAATTGCCGCCGAACGGCGGCTTTTTAAGTGGAGGAAGAAGAAATGACAGAAAAAGAAAGAGAATTGCGCCAGAGAATGGCGAAAGTAACCGAAGAAATCCGTACGTTGATGGCAGATAAAAAACTTGACGAAGCGGAAAGTAAAACAGCTGAACTGAGAGAACTCAAGCGGCAGCTGGAGATTGAACAGACGCTGGCAGATGTTCCGGCAACGGTTCCACCGGCGGCACGCGCGGCTGAAATCACCGACGAAGAAAAAAGAGATCTCATGTTCAGTGGGCTTGTGAAGGAGATTAAGCGCCAGATGCCGACGGACGCGGAATCTGAAGTACTGAAAGAAGCCAGAGCTGGCATGAAAGCGGGAGTTGACGCAGACGGTGGGCTTATCGTTCCGCAGGACATCTCAACTAAAATCAACGAACTCAAGAGAGCGCTAAATCCGTTGGACCAGCTTGTCACGATTACACCTACGACTACTATGACAGGGTCTCGCGTCATGGAAAAATGGGCAGAAATGACGCCGCTTGAAAGCGTTGATGAAATGGCGACAATCAAAGAAATCGATGGTCCGAAGTTTGAAAAGATTGCATATGCGATCAAAAAATATGCGGGTATTTTGCCGATTTCAAAAGAAATGCTGTCCGACACGGACCAGAACCTCATTTCTTACGTGAGCGCGTGGTTCGCTAAGAAAGATGTGGTCACAAGAAATAGCCTGATCATTGCAATCATGAAAACACTGGCAAAGAAGCCCGTTGCTAATGTAGACAGCTTGAAAGATATTTTGAACGTGGATCTTGACCCGGCGATTTCTTTAGTGTCCGGCATCGTTACCAATCAGGACGGGTTCAATTTCTTAGACAAGTTGAAAGACTCCGAAGGGCGCTACCTGCTTCAGCCGAATCCGCTCAATCCGACACAGAAACTGTTGTTTGCTCATCCGGTTACCGTTGTCAGCAACAAGTACTTGCCGAGCGCGACATCACCAAAGAAAGTTGCTCCGGTTGTTGTCGGGTCTCTGGCGGATGCAATCGTACTCTTTGACCGCCAGCTTATTACTCTTGAAGGCACCGGCATCGGCGGGAACTCATTCATCCGGGATTCTTATGACATTAAAGCAATTACAAGGCTTGACGTTAAAGCGTTTGACAGCGCCGCAGCCGTATACGGCGAGCTGACGCTTGCGTAAAGGAGGTATTATGAGCATTCTGGATGGCGTTAAAGCGTATCTCCGAGTTGACGGGAACCAGGAAGACGAGGTCATCCGGACACTCATCGATACCGCTAAAACGTTTATTTTGCAGGGGACGGGCGTCGAAGTCAAAGAGACTGACGCCCAATCTATCCTTTGTATGCATATGATCGTAGGCTATTGGTACGAAAACAGAAACGCAGTAGGACAGGGGGCAGAATTACCGTTCACAATTACCGCCCAGCTGCTGCAATTAGAAACGAGAGGTGAATGACATGCTGGTAAAAGCACTGGAGAAAATTATCATAAACGGAACAATCGTCGATGTCGGCGAGACGTACGACGGAACAGCGGAAGAATTAACTGCCTACATTTCCGGCGGATATGTAGAAGTACTTGAACGGGATGAAGACGTGAAAGACGATCCAGCGGACAATCAGAATGAAGAAGTAGATCAGGAAGATGAAGAGCCGGAGGAAACACCAAAGGAAAAACCGAAGACAACGAGAAGGACCGTCAGGCGCACAAAGAAAACCGGAGAATAAAATATGAATATCGGAAAGATGCGCCACAGGATAGCAATTAAAAAGCCGGTTATTGGTGAAGATGTAGGATTTGGCTCTGTTGTTGAGTGGAAAGATGTCGGATCCGTATGGGCGGAATTCCTGAAACAGCGTATTACTCCCGGCGCGATTATGGGAGACGGCACGGCGGTCTTGATAACGCAGGGGATAAGAATACGGTCACGAGAAATCGAAAAAGGATGGCGTGTTGAAGAAAACGGACGGGTGTATAAGGTAATAGATGTAGATCGTTCGGATCCTGCTGTTTACGTATTAACAACAGAGGCGGTAGAAACATGAGCAGGCGCGGAATCGATATTAAGATGTTCTCGGGAAAGGTAATCCAAAAAGCGGCTAACGACATCAAACGCTACGATAAGGAAACGCAAGGAAAAATCAGGAATGTCATTGCGAAAGGAACGATAGCAGTTATGAAAGCGGCTATTATAAAAGCGCCAATGGGGCCTACTGGAAGCCTGAAAGCAGGAATCCATTCCGAAATGGAACGAGAAAAGCCGCAGGGAATAGTGAAGAGCGACGCCCCGCATTCGCATCTCGTAGAATTCGGGACAGTTGAACGTATAGCATCCAACGATCCGCGAAAAGGGAAAAAAGCCATGCGAATAAACGATAAATTCGTAAGCGGAACTATCCGCACGGGGAAAATGCCGAAACGTCCGTTTATGCGGCCGGCAATGATGCAGGAACGGGGCAAGATTGAAAACGAAATGGAGAAAGTATTTCAATGAGACTTATCAGAGACGTACCGTCAACCGTTCTCAGGATGGCGGTTTTTAAATTGCTGAAAGAAGGTCAAACGATACCGATTCACGGCTCAGTTCCTAAAGGTGCAAAACTTCCTTATATCACCTTAGGTGCGGCTACGTTCAAACCACTGTCAAATAAAGATCTGATTATCTGGGACGCATCCTTGAATGTAGAAGTATGGGCAGGAGAGGATGGGAAAAAACAAGTCAATGAAACGCTAAACGATGTATGTGCGTTGATATCTGCATACGGATGCGATATGGAGCTACCGCAATATCGGATTAATAGTACACAAATTGATCTGGTAGAGGACTTTCCGGAAGTATCCACAGGTTATCACGGCACAGTAACAATATTATTTACTATTCAGAATTTTAACAAGAAAGAGGTATAAAAATGGCTAAATTATCAGCAGAAGAACTTAAAAAACTCCCGGTATATGAGGGAACATCTATGGCTACAGCGGGAAAAGATACCTTGCTGTATATAGATAAAGCAACAACCACAGGGAAAAAGCCGACATGGGTACTTGTCGGAGGACAGAGAAACTCCCCCGTAGAATACAAAGCGGATTCTATTGATGGATCTCATAAGACTTCCGGCGGATGGGGAGAAACGCTCGCGGGTCCAAAATCTTGGAGTATCAGCTATACAGGCTTGCTTGTAATGGATGACGCAGCACTCTCAATTATGGAATACGCATTCCATCACGACATACCGATTCATGTAAAAATCGCATACCCGGATAAGACATGCCAGACCGGATGGGTTACTATTTCCGATTTTACAAAGGACGTATCCCACGACGGGGTAGCTACCGTTGCTGCCACGTTAAACGGAAAAGGACCGATTTCTGAAATTGCCGCAGATGATGTTACTGGAGGCTAATTATGCGTAAATCGGTAGAAATCAAAATAGGAGAATCAAGGTATCAGCTGCTATACACAGTAAGAAGCCTTGAGAGATTTGAGCAATATCTCGGAACGTCTCTCTTTTCAGTTATAAGTTCCGTGCTCGTTAACGGCGCGGTCGGAATGGTACAGAGTGCAACAATACACTTTATCATTTCCGGCTTGCGAGCCGGACTTTTAAACCAGCCGAAGAATTTTGATGCTTATGATTTCGTGGATATGTACTGTGAAAACGGCGGAAACATCGGAGAACTCGCAAAATACATTGTGGATGCGGTGGTTGAATCCGGACTTTTTACACAGGGGACGCCGAAAAAAGAGGCGCCGATGAAAAAGAAGAATCACCGATAAAGACATTTGAAGACTGGATGCGGTATGCAGAACCGATAGCATACCGCATCGGTTTCAAACCGCCTGAATTTCCGCGGTTAACGCCGCTTGAATTCTATAGATATCTGGAGGCGAGCGACGAACGTCGACGCTTGCAGGATTACCGCGTGGCGTACTTCATTTCGTGGCTAATGTCCCCGCAGCTGAAAAAACCGATAGAACCGCACGAGATTGCGGATCCGTTATGGATTACGGAAGAAGATAAAGTGAAAAATGCAAAAAAAGAAATGGAATATTTGAAAAAAGTATTCAATTTGGAGGGAGGTGCATAAATGTCTACAATTTCTGATTTACAGCTTAAAATTGGCGCAGACTCGTCCGGGCTGCAAAAAGAATTAAACAAAGTACCGGGGGCTGTCAAGACAGCATTTAAGGTGAATCCGGTAAAAGACATGCAGTCCGCGTTGGAAGGAACCACGGGAAGTCTTGAGACGCTAATCGGTAAATTTGGCGGAATGGCGGCATTGGCCGCATCGGGATTCGGATTGACGAATCTGATAAAGGGTGCCGTTGAGGCGGGAAACAGAACATATGAGCTCGCACAGCGGCTGCAGATAACTAACGCTGAAGCTGCTAAATTCTCAAGAATACTCAAGCTAACCGGCGGTGACAGCGAACTCGCAGGGAAAGCATTTATGCGTCTCGACTCAACAATCAAAGGCAGTGGAGAGGCAGCCGAAAAGACAAGAGCTGTCTTAAGTGCCGTAGGTGTTACTCTGACAGATCAGAACGGTAAACTGTTACCACTTAATGACCAGCTTGCGCAGCTGGCGGCAGGTTATCAAAAAGCGTCACAGGCGGGATATGCCCAAGAATTTATCATGAATACACTGGGCGCCCGTGGTCTGACGCTTGTTAAAACCCTGCAAAACTACAACGAAGCATCAGAAAATGCGGCAAAGATAAAAGGATTAGGGCTTGACGCAAAGCAGATGCATGAAATAAGCGTAGAGCTTGATGTAGTGCAGGCACAGCTCGGGCAGCTCGCTATCGCGGGCGGGGCTATACTTGCGCCGGTAGCGAAAGAAGTATTGCCGCCGATTTTAGATGGATTGTCATCAACGGCGAAATATATAGCAGAAAACAAAGAAAATCTGCTGTCGCTGACGAAGACACTGGTAGCTTTCACGGTGGCGTATAAGACACTGCAGGCATTGCAAAAAGCAAGATCAGCGATGGGATTGCTTGCGTCGATTGGAACCGGAGACATTTCAGAAGATGCGCTGACTGTACAACAGGAAAAAAGCATTGCACGCCGGATAAAAAATATTGAAAAAGCGGCAATAGCAGAAGAAAAAGCATACTTGAAGACCCTTAGTACAGCGCAGATGACAGACGCTGAAAAAGAAGCAAGCTACTCAAAATACTGTGTCATGCGAGAAGCTAAAGCGGCCGAAACCGCAAGGGTGGAAGCCGCTCGCATGACAGCGGCATATCAGGAAATCAATATGCAGGCCCGGCAGTCGGCAGCAGTGCAGGCGAGTGCGGCGAATACAGCAGCCGGTGCACATAAAGCCGCGGCAGGGAAGATGGTTGCGGCAAATACAGTAGCCAGTGCGTCGAATAATATGCTGGCGGCGGAGCAGACCGCGGTTACCGTTGCTACACAACAGACAGGAAAAGCCGCCGTGGATACCGGTATCAGAATGAGCACAGCAGCGAGAGGGTCACTCGGTCCGTTGCGTCAGGCGGCAAGTGCGGTATGGGCACTGGCCGGAGGATGGCTGGGTGTGGCTGCTGCTATTGTAGCCGCAACGTATAAGCTGTATGAATTCCATCAGGAAGAGAAGAGAGAGGCAGAAAACGCACAGTATGTCAACGTAAACGGTAAAGATTACTACTACAGCGAAAAAGACAACACAATGATCCGTGTAAAAGAAAATGGGACACGGATGAATGTTTATAGTCAAAAGGAAAATGATGAAGCCAAAGCGGCATGGGATAGGAAGTATGCTGCTGCTAACGAGAATTCTAAAAAACTTCACGAAAAATATGGTGACGGAACAAGCATAGACAACGGAGCTATAAATTCACAAATTAAGGCTTTAAAGGCTGCTTTTGAATCGGGAACATCTGCGACAAAAGATAATACAAAGGCGATTAAGGAAGCCAAAACGTATCAAGTAGAAGCGCCAATCGGTCAGGAAGTTGTAAACATAGCATCGAGGCATCCTGAAGGGGAACAATGGATGTCGCCGCTTGTTGAAGATGCCCGTGTGCAATGCGCCGCTTTTGTCTCTGCGTTGTATCAGGAAGCAGGCATACAAGGGCTGAACTCAATTAACGGGAATCAGCTTGTAAATCAGTTCGGCACGGCCTATCACACAGCGGGAACGGGATACGTACCGCAGGAAGGCGACATGATAGATTGGAAAGACCATGTCGGAATCTATGCGGGAAACGGTGAGTACATAGCAAGAAACTCCACCGGCGGAGTGCATCGCGGCAGCATGTCAGAAGCAAATCAATGGTTCGGTAATCCGCTTGGCTACGGATCGATAGGTGAATACACCGGAGGCAAAACAGTAACACTTACGACTGATGAAATCGGTAAAAAAGCCAATGAGGCGCTGAGACGGTTAAATCAGGCTAAAGAAGAGGCAATCCGGCTGTTTTCGACGATGCAGGAATCTATAGACAGTGAAACCGAAGGCGCATACATGTCCGGTATGAACAAACTAGCTGAAGACATCAGACAGAAACAGGAAGAGATCAACAAACTATCTAATGCAGGTATTCCGAAAGATGCGGTAGAACAACTGCAAAAACAGCTCAGTACATACGGAACGGTCATGAAACAGAAGCTGACCGACACGTGGACAGAAAGCTGGAACAAAATCAAGACCGAAACGAAGCAAATAGGTGCAGAGCTCACCGGGGACTTTAAGGCACTCGCCGATGCTGAATATGAAGCTACAGTTAATGCGCTCAACAAAGAGAGAACGGAACGTATAAAAGAAGTTTCTAAAAACAAAGAAGATAAAGAAGCGATGGCGGCTGTCGAAGAATGGTATACTGCTAAGACCGCCGAAGCCGCAAAGAAACGTACAGATGCATATAGAGAGTCGTTTGAAAAACAGGCAAAATACGCAATAGATAACCATCGTTCAGATCTGCTTAGGGCATTAACGAGCAGCCGCGACGGACAAGATTATATGAATTGGAAAGGGCAGACAGAAGCCCTCGAAACGTATCTGAGTATATGGAAGACGGGGCATGAGTCAATGCAGTCGCAGATTGCAGAACTTGCGGAGAGCTCAACTGATAAATTCCAAGAATTTTTCCAAAACATTTTGACAGGATCAGAAACACTTGGAGACTCGCTGTATAATCTCATCACAGGAATCGGAGAAACAATATTACAGCAGATTACGCAACAGTGGGCGGGACGGTTGACAGAATCTCTATTCGGCGGCAGCCTGCTCGGTGGAGGAAATAATAACAACAGTAACGGCGGAACATACGACAATGGTATGAATACGATGTTTGACGCGTTCAAAAACAACCTAAGCGCGTCTAATGTAGCGTTAGGGCTTTTCTCCGGCAGCACACAAAAAGGCGGAATGGTCATGGGTGCATACAACGTCATCCAAAATGCCATTAATACGGGCACAAAGCCGACAGAAGTCGGGGCAACCGTTACTGCTACAGGTGCTTTAGCAGCATTTACTACAGCAGTCGGTGCGGCTACTGTAGCACTGCAGCTTATGTCTGCAAAATCGGGGTTCGGGTTCGGCATGTTTGGATTTGCGACCGGCGGACCTATCAGCGGTCCGGGGACGGCTACATCAGACAGTATTCCAGCTTGGTTGTCTAATGGTGAGTACGTTCTCAATGCTGACGCTGTCCGAAAAGTAGGATTACCACTGCTTAATGCAATCAACTCGGGACGTATGCCGCGTTTTGCAAAAGGCGGGGCGGTAAAGACCGCGGACATCCGGAATATAGAGTCAACAACGATCACGAAAGGCGGAAACAGATCAGTACATTTAGACATCAATACTCTTGATGCTGCATCGTTTGCTGATTTCTTGCGTAACGGCGCCGTAGACGAAATTCGGAAAGCATTTTTTGAAGAAGATTTGAATTTTGCAGGAAGTAGCGGGGTGTTCTGATGACACTTAGGAAATTCCCGGAAGATCTTAACGGATTGGCTTGGGAAAGTATAAAATCAATGGATTGGAATACAAAAGTACAAAAATCGGGAAGCGGTAAAGTACGTACGCTTACAACACAGCTATTGCCGAACTGGACGATAGAAACGAAATTCCAGATATTGACAGATGAACAATATAGAAAGCTGTTGGGATTTGTAGCGCTGTTAAAAGGCGCGCATATCCCTTTTTTGTGGCTTGATCCGGAAGACTATGAAGAAAAAGGAATCCAATTGCCGTTGATCACGGACGGAGCCTATCAAGCCGTTATGAAAATGGGCGACTACGTAGAGCCGGTCGAGTACATTGAAAAAGTAACAGTGTACATTGATGGCGTGAAGCAGGAAAGTAACGCATATACGGTTATCGGTGGAACGGTGAAATTCAAAACAGCTCCGGCAAGTACGGCAAAAGTTACAGCGGACTATACATATTACTGGAAAGTTATGTTTGCAGACGACGGAATAGATATTGAACGGCAGTATCTTAACATCAACAAGTCTAAAACATTTAAGTTGGAGGTAGTCCGATGAAAACAGTGGATAAATCTCTTGAGACTTATCTTGAGACAGAAAAGAAGATTACTTCTTGCGATCTATACGAGCTTGTCTTAGATAACGGTAACAAGTACTACTATGCCGATACAGATATAGACATATCGTTTAACGGGCATACGTATTTACATAACGCATTGCTGATTAAGCGGCAGCAAGTCAAAATACACGATCGTGTGGTAGTTGATACAATGACCGTTACCGTCCAGGCGGATATTAACGACAAACTGGAAGGGCTGCCATTCTTACAAGCGGCGCACAGCGGGGTGCTTGATAGAGCTAAGCTGTATCTTCGGAGATGTTTCTTCCGCGATCAGTCGGTTGTGGGTGCGATTGACCTGTTCGGCGGAAATGTAGAAGTCAAATCAGCAGGCGGTATCAAGATTGAATTATCAGTAAAAGCGGAAACGCAAGGATTGAACATGGAATTTCCGGTTCGCAGGTACTATCCGCAGGGAAGCTACACGACAAACGAAGACGGCGTTATCTACAGCAAAGAAACCGATGCCGCGACGCTGATTGCGCCGTTCGTGCCGCGAAGAGAGGTGCTCATATGACAGACGGTGAAAAGATAGCAAAGGCCGCCGCAGCATGGTTAGGTACGCCGCATATTAACGGCGCAAAAGTAAAAGGCCGCGGTGTAGACTGCGGCATGCTGCTAATAGGCTGCGTAGAAGATGCGGGGCTGCTGAAAAAAGACAGTGTCCAGATTGAACCGTACTCTAATGAATGGCACTTGCATCACAGCGAAGAATGGTTCTTGAGCTATGTGCAAAAATACTGCGACGAAGTAGAAGACATGCAGCCCGGAGATTTCCTGCTGTATCAATTCGGACGGTGCATTTCCCACGGCGCTATCTATGTCGGCAAAGGACGGGTTATTCACGCTTATATAGACCGCGGCGTGGTCATGACAGACCTTTCCGACGTGATGTTTTTTGACGCGAAGGGCAGGAGCCGCTTGCGCGGAATTTACCGATTTCGATTATGAAAAAAAGCCCCGTAAGGGGGGCTTTAGAGTGAGAAGTTAAATCTGCTTCTGATAAAGCGCAAGAAGCGAATCTTGCAGAACTTTTGAAAAATTAATGTGCTGAGATTCTGCAAAAGTATTCAGCCAAGCGGGTATTGTTAAATTTTTACGGACTGCTTTATCCCCGTATTTTTCTGCGTAAGCGTCCATATCAAGAGTGAGCAGGCTTACGAAGCCGTCGGCACTGTCCAGATGTGTATCTTTTACGTTGCTGGGAGCCGGGACGGTTTTACCGTCTTCCCATTCGTCCAAAATCCATCCTGAGGCGGCATCGACGGCCATTTCGATGACTTCTGCAAGCGTATCTCCTTCGGATACGCAGCCGGGAAGATCCGGAACAACGACGGTATATCCACCTTCTTTCGCCGGATAAAAGCAAGCGGGATAGAGTAATTTATTCATAGTATCCTCCTATATCAAAACATTGGCAGGCAGGGAGCTTATTTCAGCCCCGCCTGTTTCAATATGTTATCGACTGTGCCAATTTTTAAATCCCCTTTATGATTTGGGACGGAAACCTTTCCGGGCTTCGTCGGGTGAATGTAGTGGTAGTGAGAACCTTTCACGCTTTTTAACTTCCATCCATCTTTCTTCAGTAGCTTTTCAAGTTCCCGGAATGTCATGATCTCATCTCCTTCTGTTTATATTATACGCATTATGCGTATAATTGTCAAGGGAAAAGTTTTATTTTTAGAAACGAGGTGTAAAAGTTTGAGTTTTTTTCGTGGACGTACGACAACGACAAGAGCAAATAAAATAAGTGAATTTACGGTCAATACCGCAGAATACGGCGCCGTTGTACCAGAGATTATCGGTACAGTGAGAACAGCGGGAAATGTAATCTATTATGACGATTTCACCGCCCACGAACATAGAGAAACGCACAAAGCGGGGAAAGGCGGCAGGTCTAAGCAAGTCAGCATAACATACACCTACACGGTAGCGGTCATTTTAGGACTTTGCGAGGGTACTATCTCTGGAATCGGAAAAGTATGGATCGGTAAAAATGTACACAATTACCCGGCAGATGACATTCAGTTGACGCTATTCGATGGAAAAGAAAATCAACAGCCCTGGGCATACACGCAAGGCAAGCATCCGGAAAAAGCATTACCATATTCCGGATTAGCGTATATGGCGGGCGTCATTGATCTTGGAGATTCTGGCTCAATGCCGTCATACAATTTCGAAGTGAAGGGCAGGCTGTTAGAGACTGGAGATGGTATTGACGTCAATCCGGCAGACTACATCCGATACGTACTTGATAAAATCGGTAAAAAGGACATGCAGATTATCGGGTTGGAAAACTACCGAAAATACTGCAAAGAAGCCGACCTGCTTATTTCATCACCGCCGGACGAAGACGCGAAAGCCGCTCGGGAAGTTGTAAACGAAATCGCAAAACTGACTAATGCGTATGTTTTCTGGTCAAATGACAAGCTGAAGATCGTACCGCTGGCGGATAGACCGGTCGGAAACTGGGCACCGGATAAAACCGGTATTACAGATCTGACGTCGGATGATTTCCTGCCGCAGTCCGGCGGGGCTCTTGTGACGTACAAGAGAAAAGACAGCTCTGCGATCTATAATCAGTTTCCGGTAGAGTTTATCAACCGCGCAAACGGCTACGAAAAAGAATCAGTCAGCTATGAATTTACTGAAGACATCAAGAACTACGGCGTAAGAGCTGCCAGCGTAACGAATGCTCATTATGTCTACACAAAAGAGCGGGCGGTTAAAATCGCTGAACAACTGGCAAGAAATAACAAATACGAGAGAACGCAGTATACGTTCAAACTCGACTGGAGCTTATGCCGTCTGGAAGTCGGCGATTTGGTAAGATTGACTGATGAAAATTCAGGAATCTACGAACAAGTCGCAGTCATCAACGGTATCACCGAAGGCACCGATGGGTGCTTAACCGTAACGGCAATATCGAGAGCGCCGGGAGACTATCCTGCGGCAAAGTACAACGTGCATGCTAACGACAGGCCTTACATTGACTACAACAAGACAGCACCAGATACCGTGCCGGTTATTTTTCAACCGCCTGCAGATCTTACTGCCGACGGGCTTGAACTGTGGATTGCGGCAAAAGGCAAAACCGATGGCTGGGGCGGCTGTACCGTGTACGTCTCTGACGATAACACGAACTACCGGACGGTCGGGCAAATTGCAGGCTCTGCGCGGTGCGGTAAATTAACACAGTCGTTGTCACCGATGCCGAATCACCCGTCCGGCAATCAAGTATTTGTGACGTGCAATGACCAGCTACTTAGCGGTACGCCGCAGGACGCCGAACGGAAAAACACACTCTGTTGGATAGACGGAGAATGTATGAGTTATATCAACGCGTCGCTGCGGTCAAACGGCGCGTGGCTGCTGTCGGGGTTATACCGTGGACAGTGCAATACGACTGTCAGAACGCACGCAAAAGATACGGATTTTGTCCGATTAGATAGCTCGGTATTCAAAGTACCGTTCGCGAAAGATGACATCGGCAAGAAAATCTACATTAAATTCTGCTCATATAACATCTTCGGCGCAGGCAATCAGGATCTGTCCGAAGTCAAAGCTTACGAGTACACACTCACGCCGTACTACATCCCGCCTGTTACAAATATCACAGCGCATAACCGTTACAGACAGCTCGCGGACGGCGTGTCTCGCTATGACATTGTGGTCAACTGGACGCCGCCCGAATTGCAATCTTACCTGCAGGGTGACGTATGGTATAAGACAAGCAATGGGCAGGCAAAAGATTTGGTCATCAAAGAGGGCACCAAAGGGTCGGAATTAGGTTTTGACGGAGAATGGACATTCGGCGGAAGCGGAAAAGATCAAGTCGTCATTCCGCAGGCTATCGTCGGAGATACCTATTTAATCGCCATATGCACGAAAGACGAATGGGGTGAAACGACAAGCCCGGACACCTCACCACAGCTGAAGATACTTGTCGCTCTCAAAACAGAAATCCCGAACACACCAGACGGATTCGGTGTAGACTTCGGGATGGTGTGCACTGCAAGCTGGAAAGAGGTCATGAATACCGATGTTGCATTTTACGAAGTTCGGACAGATGACAATGCCGGCGCTGAAACAGCAGGGCTGTTAGCACGGACAAACAACCTGTCCGCTATACTGCCGATAACTGAACGGAGCGGGAAACTGTATCTATATGCTAAGTCCGCAATCGGCAAATACTCAACGCCAGCAATACTGCAGTATAACAAGCAGCCGCCGAAGAAACCTAACCCGCCTGTGCTTACAAGTACAATCGGTGGTTTCGGGCTGACGGCAGAAGCGATTCCGAATGACTGTACAGGAATGAACATTTATATCAATGGCACGGACGGGCAGAAGAACATCAAGACCGCAAATAATGTGTATAGTCACACTTGCGGCGCGGGCATTTATGACGTATCCATCGCTTATTATGACCTATTCGGTGAAGGTGAGAAATCCGGAGAGAGCCGTGTAGTCGTCAAAATCTCAATCAGTAAGGACATGCTTGAAGATGAAGCAATCAGTCTTGAAAAAGTCGATAAGCTAATCAAGCAGAAACTCAATGACGGCGCTATCGCAAAGCAAGACGTAACTACAATAGTCTCTAATCTCGGCAATCTCATGCTTGCCAAAGCAAATTACAGCGCCATAGCGCAAATGCAGGACGCCATCAATTTGAGGGTGCAGAAAGGAGATGTCATCAATCAGATTAACGTGTCGCCGACAACAACGACGATAGCTGGCAAGTATCTACACGTGACGGGGCAGACTGTTTTTGATAACAACGTCATTGTATCAAGAATGCTTGCGGCAAAAGCGGTCACAGCGGATAAATTGGCAGTTACATCGTTATCCGCAATTACCGCAAAAATCGGTACTTTGCAGACGGCAACAAGCGGGGCGAGAACGGTAATCAAGGATAATTTGATATTAGTTTACGACCAGAATAATCGATTAAGAGTAAGAATGGGAGTGTGGCAAAAATGATGTACATGTTAATTGTAGTTGTGATTATCGGTGTCATCGTGTATACGTGCTTGAAAAAGAAGAAACGAGGCGACATAGAAAAGCCGCATGAAGAAGAAAAACCTGAAGATAGCGAAAATCACACGGAAATTACGGTAAAGGTACCGATAGAAAGTAAAGGGTACATAGTTAAAGACGGAGTCAAGAAAGAGGTGACAATAAGGTATATGCCGCAGGGATTACAAGTTTTTGATGAGAACGGGGTATGCGTATTAGATGTTACCGACAGGCTGGTTAAATATCTCGGAGTAGTCCAAATCAATGGAACGAACGGAAGTATTACTAACGACGAATTAAGTGATGGGGATTTGTGGTATTATCCGCTAAATATAAAAACACCGCCATTGACTCCGTCAATTCATACCGAGTATCATATGCCGACAATAACAAAAAATGGGAAAAGCATATCGTGGGATTACGGATCATATCCAGCTGATAAACGATTGTCTATGGTTCTTTTATACGGGGTGTACTAACATGACAAGTGCGGGAATTACAGTATATAACGGCGATAATAAGTTAACTGTTAACCAGACATACAAGAATCTTGTACTTAAGCGAAAAATAAAATTGATAGATTTAAAAACGGTAGAAATTGTGAGAAGAGATGTGCCTGTATTAGATCTCGCAAAAGATGAAATCCTCGTTGCGGTGGGTGGTATGACTTCAAATAACAATATGTTGATAATTCAAGATTATGACTACGAGGCAAAACGAATTGAGTTTCGCGGTGTAGAGTACAGCGAAGATGAGGATACCGATGACGAAATATTAGATATTGAAGATTTTAGAAATGCATACCCGGATGTATATGCTTATGTGTTCGGCCTTGACACGAGTACACCAGCACAAAGTGGAGTCGGCTTACAAGTATTTAACAGCGTTGGATGTTGCGTATTTGACAGCACTAAAGAATATATGAGGGTAAGACATTTTGGACCAACAGGGTATACATTGCCGTCGGCAACAAATAAGTATGCCATATGCCAGATCGGATCAGATATAGCTTATACAGAAACAAAGGGAGAGTTTGGCGGCAGTATAACGGAAGTAAGTTTCCCAGCGATTGTCAACGGGAAAGTACAGGTACGAACGTTATCTATGTACTATGCAACGGGATTCCCCGGATCTGGCGATTCATATCATTATGATGCATTTAATTATATGGTGATCGATGTTACAAATTACTAAAAAGGAGAGAGAAATCATGAAAAGAACATGCAAAGTCAACGGGAAAGTGTCTTATCCGCAGAATGACGGAGTTTTGACGACATTCAGCTTTCACAATCCCGAGACTGGCGAGGTCTATGCTATGTCAACAACAAGCCAAGAAGAAACTGACGAGCTGAACTACGGCGATACAGTCACGCTTGAAATCAAAAAAGAAGAGCCAGAAGAGCCAGAAAAAGAAGTAGAAGAAACCGAGGTATCAGAATGAAACCTCAGGCATTCCAGCACGGCGAAATCAGAGACGAGAACGACAAAATCATAAAAGCCGGAGCATACGGTAAAAACACGCCGTTCTGTACAAAAAACAATGACGGTATCTTAGACTACATTATTAACAATTTAGAGTGGCTATACGATAAAGTCACGAACGGGTTATCAGGTATTTACTTATCGCTGACCGGGGGCACGTTGACCGGAGATGTAATTAACGAAGCAAAGTACGTTAAAAATGCAAAAAGCATAGACGCAACGGCAACCGGAGCCGGAGAAGATGAAGAAACAATCATCATGGCACGTGATAAAAGCGGTCAAGATCTGGGATTTATTAACATTCTGCGGCACAAGAATAATAAAAATGTGCAACTACGAAATCGTGTAATAAATAAAAGTTGGTCAGATCTTCGAGTTGTGCAAGACGACGATGGTAAGTATTGGGCAGAATACGCGGGCGGGTTGGGTACAGAATTATTAATACCGAGCGGTAATAATAGCAATAAGATTCCGACGACCGCATGGATACAAAACGAATTAAAACAAAATAACATTAAAAACGAATACAAATCGATTTGGGGACTGTGTACTAAAAAAGAAAATGAGTACAGCGCATTAATCAGAAGCCTTAATTTTTGTGTGAATATCGCAATGTGGATCGGTGAAAACAAAGCACACAGTGTAAATGACTTACTTTTTATATTACCGTCCGAATATACGCCGAAAGATGAACAGAGAGTGCCGTTTACTGGACATAACAGCAAAATATCTGGAATTGTGAAAATCGCTACAGACGGTAAAGTGACGGTCTACTCAATCAGTAGCACTACAATTGCTGATAGAATCGCGTTTAACTGCATGTATTTTATCTAAAGGAGACATCATGATTTTCTTTCAAAAACTAAAAAGAAAAATCAGCAGATACAGCAAACCACCGTATCTATGGGGTGGTTTTGTTACCTGCGTTTTTGTCTTAGACTTGATCGATTTTGCGGAGTATTTCTGCCGAACTTCTCTCAATCTTTTAGACAAATGGGAGTCGAAGACAGTCGTAAGCGTTATTCTGATGTACATTCTTTCGTTTATTAACAGCTCCTACGGCGTCGTGCTCAACGCTTATTTCTGGCTGATTATCATTGACATCTCTACACGCTGGCTGGCCATCGGGTATCAGTATCTTGTAGATAAAGGCATGGATCCTGATTATTTAACAACGAGAGAAAAGCTGTACGGTATAATTCTTGCGTTCAGTGCAAAGCGGCTAAAATCTAAAATCATGCTATGGGGGTTTCTGACAAAGTTTATTCTCTTCACAATTCTCATTCTCACAGCTTCGCAGATTGATACGGTTTTATCGGCAATAGAAATCCCGTTGTCATGGCCGGTTCTCAAATTCATGTTCGGCTATATCTGCTACAACGAGATACTGTCGATTTGCGAGAATTTGAGAGACGCCGGCAATCATCATATAGATAAGTTGATAACATTACTTGATAATAATATTTTTGCGAAGCTCAAGAAATAACCGCTAAATGGCGGTTTTTTAGATGGAGGTAATCATGACACTGCAAGAATTCAAAGCAGCGCTTTTAGACGCAAAAGAAATCATACAAGACAAGGCACGCGGGCTGGGGCGTGATGTAAAAGCGTATTGTCACTGGACTGGCGGAGATTACAACACGGACAGTGATGATTATCACATATGTATCCGCGGAGACGGGACAATAATTAACACATTACCGTTATATATGACTCCGGAAGCAACATACCACCGAAACACGGGATCTATCGCAATCACACTGGACTGCTGCCGCGGTTATACGGCGTGGTCGCATGAAGACGTGGAGCTCGGAGACTGTCCGCCGACCGACGCGCAGATCGAATGTCTGGCGCAGGTCATCGCAGTCATCTGTGATGTAATGGAGATACCGGTAGATATACAGCATGTCATGACTCATGCCGAGGCTGCAGATAACATGGACGGTGAGTATTATCACGAACCGTACGGACCGGAAAACGGATGCGAAAGATCAGATTTGACGATCTTACACGCAGGAGAAGAGTGGATGTCCGGCGGAGACATCCTTCGCGGCAAAGCTATATTTTATATGAATCAAAGGAGTGCGTAATGTGGAAAAGAAGAAAATTATCACTATTGCTTGCGCTGTCGTTGCTGTTGTCGCCCTGCTCGTATATCTCATATTCAGCGGCACCAGCGGCAACGGAAACAGTGGTGATGCAAAGAACACAGTACGAGAGGCTCAAGACTACAGCAAGCAATCAGCAGCTGAAATTAAACGAGCTGGAGCTGAAATTAAATCAGCTGGAGAGCAACTCGACAGAAGCGTCTCAAGAGTTGACCGAGCTGCAGAATCAGCTGACAGAGTGCAAAAAAGAATTGATAGAAACGCAGAAACAATTGCAGAGTGCCGAGATATCATTGCAGACAGCAGAAGAGAACTTGACGAGGCTGCAGACATCTTTAGACAAGTTGACGAAGAAAATCGATGACCTGACGCATGACGTGAAGCTTGCGAAACGACAGAGAAACATCTGGTCTTACATCGCAGGAGCCGTAGCGATGGGCTGGCTGGTAGACAAATTAAGTAACTAACAGGGCGGGAAACCGCCCTCTTTTTTTATTGCAAGGTATAAAGATAATTTATAATAAAATGATTGCGCGCGCAAAATGAGCGTGCTATAATATAAACAACGAAAGAGAGTTGCTGGAAATCCAGCAGAAAAGGAGAAAGAAAATGGCAAAAGCACAGTATAAAAGAAATGAAATTATCTCCGCAATGCGGAGAAATAGATGGCACTTATATGGTGCCGTCACCGTCCTTCCGGATGGAAGTGCAAACAGTGAGATGTTTGTACTCGCTGGGTCTCCAGAGGGGGCCGTAGAGACGGCAAACTCTGTACGCCCCGTTAATCCGTGGGAGCCGGAAGAGTGGGAAGTATACCGCTGCCGGCATATACCGGTTAACTGTGTGTGTGCATGGGCGCACAAGTAAAATCAAGGAGGAAGAAAAATGAAAAAAATCATGTATAGATCTTATGTTGGATACCGCACATACGATGATGACTCTCACGAAGAAGTACGGGGAAACGATATACGTTTCACGTTTTTCGTACCTGGAAGCAGTGATTTCGACTGTATAGTAGTCGAAATTCCAGACAACATGGCGGTGATCCCGACATGGAACCAGGAACGAAAAATACGCTTCTGGGAAAGAAAAATGTCCGACATTTTGGTCGACGGTGAAAGACGTCGGTTAAATGTAAATATCGGTCGGAGAGATAAATATTATTACGGAGACATTGAAGATGTTAACGATATCCCGGAAGAATCTTATCTTCCGAAAATTAATACGTATAACAACGTAGAGCTGAAAATTATCGACGTTCAGTATACGACTGTGAAAGAGAATGCCGAAAAATTCGGCTGTGAGTACATAGAGAACGGTAAAAAACTGATCAGGGATCTGTTAAAAAAAGTATCTCGTGAAATAGAAATTCACGATGAAATAAAGATGCTTGAAAAAGACAGAGCGCTCCGAAATGTGACAACAATAGAAGAGCTCAAAGAAGAAATTACAATAGAATCGAACAACTACGGAAAAATAACTGGAAAACCCGGACAGTATGTAATAACCGTAGCGGACAGGAAGTATTTGATAAAAGGTATATGGGACCCGATGGACGTTGACGACCGTGATAGCGGGTATGAATACTTCAATGTTTACCCGCTCGATCCAGATGAACTTTGTAGAAAAATTCCAGCCATTGGACTTCCGGAAAATACACCGAAAGAAATAATAGAGATGATTAAAGAAGCTGCCGCCTACAGAAAAGAGTTAATAAAAAATATCGGAGAAGAAGATTGGGGCTAAAAGAACACTGCATCCTGAAAAATCATAAACAAAGTTTTTAATAAAGGAGGATAAAAAATGTATACTGATGCGGAAATAATATATAAAAACGTAAAAAATTAGAAGAAGGGGTGTATAGAGTCCAGGGGAAAAGACGGACGTGGGAGGGGTTGACAGATATTCAGAAACTCCGCTTTGCGCTAATCGCGGCGGGGGAAGTGTTAAAAACTGTTAAAATCTCCGACGTTGTAAAAGCAGCGGGAATAAAGGGGATGAAGACAAACGAAATAATAATAGCAGCAAAAAATGCAAAAAAGGAGCTTCCGGATTACAGACTTGTAATTATGCGGGAAGACCCGATTGAGAATTACAGTTTACTACAAAACGGTGTATTTACTTGCTGTGAGTTTGATAATCAGTAGATTTTATTGAATAAGAACAGGAGACGCTTAAAAATGAAAACAGAAAAAATAATAAAAAAAGCGGAAAAGCACGAAAGCGTAAGTCTAAACCTACGCACCACAGCTGAAATTCGAGATAGATTCAAAGATCTGTGCAAGAAGAATGGAAGCACCGCAAATAGAACATTAAATGCGTTTATGGAAGAGTATATAAAAAAAGAAGAGCAAAAGAACGTAAAAGACCTGAGTGTATTTGATGGAATACGCGACTTATCGAGTCGCGGGGAGACGTACCGCTTCAAAAGAATAGCAGACGGCTATACAGTTTATAAATTGATTGGATATAGCTTTAACAAAATTGGGGTAGTCAAAGCAAAAGAAGATATATCGGACATTGACTTATTCAATTTAGGATGGGAAGTAGACAGGTGATAAAAAATGAAACACATTATAGCAGCAATTCTAAAAGGAAAGGATATTATAAAAACATATCCGAGGTGGGATTTATCACAGATATATAAAGATATTGTGGAGTTGCGAAAGAACGACAAAGAATTAAACGGATATAAAGCGGTGGAAATGCTGGCTTATGATGAAATGGAAGAGTCGGAATTATATTTAATCTGGCATAAAGAAGCGACGAAAGAATATTATGCGAGCGGTAAAAAAGCTTATGATATTTTTATGCGAAATCACATACCGAATTTAACTCTAAACGGCAAGAAATATTACTATGATATTAATGAAAATTATAGTAAACGACTTGATATTGGGCGGCTACTGATAAATTTAAAAGGTAGCATTATTCTTGCAGTGAAAAAAGGACTTGATTCTAAAGAGGGATTATTCGGCGTAATAAACACTGGGATTGATACATTTACAGTAAAAGTTAAAGAAGAAAAAAAGAACTATCTATTTATTGCATATGCGTATAATGACGAGGATATTGAATCTGCGAAAGATAATTACCGAAAGCTTTGCATCGGCAATTATATATACGACGAACTGGAATTAGATGTGGACGATGCGCTTTTGATATTAGCAAAATGGTAAAAATATGGAGATGAAAGAAATGAAAGTCGGGGATAAGATTAACTGCTGGACAGTAATTAACATTAATCCGCCTCCGGAACATCGATACCATCTTTTATGCCGCTGCGTTTGCGGTAATGAAAAATGGGTGAGCAGATCCACACTAAGACGGGGTAAGTCAAAATCATGCGGGTGCCGGAAACACCGCAATCGAAAAAAGTACATTTTGAAACCTGGGGATAACGTCGGTTACTGGACGATACTAAGCAATGACGGCGATAAATTCCGCTGTCGTTGTATTTGCGGCACGGAAAGGGTCATAAAGCACAACATATTAAAAAGTGGAAGGTCTTTATCTTGCGGCTGCCGTCGCAGCGATCATCAAATCAAAGAACAAAAAGAGGGGCGCGAACTGGGACAAAAAATATCGCGCGAAGTGCAGAAACATGGGCTATCTGTAGCGTATGCCGGTTTTGGCCGGCGGAAAAATAAAAACTCGAGAACTGGTATAACGGGAGTATCGATATGGAACGATAAATATAGGGCATATATTATGGTTGACCGGAAGCAAATCAACCTCGGAACATTTAAAAAATTAGAGGATGCAGTAAATGCAAGAAGAAACGCAGAAGAGCATTATTTTTCAGGGCGGCAGAAAATAGTAGATAAAATAAAAAGAGAGGTAATACAAAAAGAGCGGTAGTGATATCGCTCTTTTTGTAAACTGCTCCATAAACTGCTCCACTTTTTTAATTTTATGATATTCGAGAATCAATGTATATGTTGAAATATGCGGAAAATACTGACTAAAATAGATGGAGCGCCTAGAGGGATTCGAACCCTCGCACCTGGTTCCGGAGACCAGTGCTCTATCCCCTGAGCTATAGGCGCCTGACGAAAGACATTATAGCATATTCGCTGAGTTTGCTCAATTGCGTGGCACTAAAATTGAACAGTTTGATCGAAAAGGAAATATGATGTAATACGGAAGGGAGGCACAGAATGGATCGAAAAATATTTCTTTTGATGCTGCCGCGAGAACTCATTTGGAGGGGGGGAATATTGGAAGAATTGATGAGTGCTTATAAACGGGAATTAGCTCATGTTTATAGGATGGCAAGTGCTAAAAGGATGCTGTTTATAAAGCGTAAAGGCACTCATTAAAAAATGGTGCTGAATGAGTGCAGCCGTGATATGCGCGGAGATGTTGGTGAACTGAAAAAGAAGTATGGAATCCACTATTGATGATTGTTTTACAATTTTGGATAATGCCGGAATACTTGAAGAAAAGCGTTTGACAGGATATAATCGTGATGATATAATGTTTTTCGTTGACGGATCATTAGCTCAGTTGGTAGAGCACCTGACTCTTAATCAGGGTGTCCGGGGTTCGAACCCCTGATGATCCACCAGACATGATACCCGAGGTTATGATGGCTTCGGGTTTTTGTTTTTTCATAATTTGTTGGAGTTTTTAATATCTTTGTAAAAGGTTTTGGCAAAGTTGATAATTGCTGCGGAGGGATTTGCGAAGGAGGGGGTCTTTCTGCATTTATGCAGCAGGTATGATAGAATATAAAAAATATTTCGGAAGAGGTGCGGTATGAGATACAGAAGTACACGAAGTGAAGAGAAAATTTCTGCGCCCCAGGCATTGCTTCAGGGATTGGCAAAAGATGGCGGGCTCTATGTTCCTGAAATGCTGCCGGTGCCTTTTATTGAATATAATTCTTTAAAGGATTTGTCATATAAGGAATTGGCCAGCTTTGTTCTTAAACGTTTTTTGACAGATATTCCTGAAAATGATTTGAAGAAACTTACAGATGCGGCCTATACGGGAACATTTGCCGCAAAAGAAATTGTGCCTGTAAAACGTATGACAGATGCTTTTTCTGTGGCGGAAATGTTTTATGGCAGGACTTGTGCTTTTAAGGATCTGGCGCTTTCTTTGTTCCCTTATCTGCTTGTATGGGCAAAGGCGCAGGAAAATGATGGAAAGCAGATTTTAATCTTAACGGCTACTTCGGGTGATACAGGGAAGGCAGCATTAGAGGGATTTCGTGACATTCCCGATATCAATATTATGGTATTTTATCCATCTGATGGAGTGAGCCCTCTTCAAAAGGATCAGATGCAGAAGCAGTCCGGTAATAATGTAAGGGTGGCAGGTATTGATGGTAATTTTGATGATGCCCAGAGTGCATTAAAACGCATTTTTATGAGTGGCTTGAGAAAAGAAGCATCAGAAAAGGGTGTTTTGTTTTCCAGTGCTAATTCGATTAATATTGGCCGGTTGTTGCCGCAGATCATCTATTATGTATGGATCTGGCTTCAATTGAGAAAGAACCATTCGATTGGAGAAAATGAGCGGTTTAATGTGGTAGTTCCTACAGGAAATTTTGGAAATATTCTGGCCGGGTGGATGGCAAAAGAAATCGGTGTTCCTCTTGGACAGCTGATTTGTGCTTCCAATGAAAATAAGGTACTTACAGATTTTTTTGAAACAGGCGTGTATGACATCAATCGCGAGTTTTATCTGACGGAATCACCATCTATGGATATCCTTATTTCTTCTAATTTTGAGCGTTTCCTATACTATGTACTTGGTTCTGCTGATAAAGTGGCAGCAGCCATGAAAGCATTGAACAAGGAAGGGCGATATGCGATATCGGAAGAAGAATTAGCAGACGCTCTTGGTGAAATTACAGGAGGATGGGCCTCTTCCGCAGATATGAAACGGGCGATGAAAGCAGTTTACGAATCTTATGACTACCTTATGGATCCTCATACTGCAGTGGCTTATGCGGTTTATCACAGACTTCGCCGCGAAGGGAAGATAGAAAGACATTCTCATACAGTCATCATCAGCACAGCACATCCATATAAATTTCCCGGTATAGTAGCGGAGATTCTCGGTTTAGATGAAACAGGTACACCCTATGATGTTCTTCGGCGTATTGAAAAGAAAACAGGGATTCCTATTCCTTTTCAGTTGGGAGATTTGGAAATGAAGGAAAAACGTTTTATCGATACAATTGGAAAAGATGATGTGGCTGATGCAGTTAGTGAATACATGGATGATATTATGAATATAAGGATGCGAAATGAATAAGGCGGATTTGGAAGAGAAGCAGGAAAGACGAATGCGTTATGGATTCCTGGCACTTTTGCTTTTGGTGTTGGGAGGGATCCATTTTATGGATCCTGCTTTTTATCCAACAGTTTATCAACTGTCTAAAAGTGGAGATTTGGGCGGTACTATTACCTATTTAAGAGGATTTGGTGTTTATGCCGTTTTTGTCAGTTTTTTTATTGATGTCGTTATCAATATTGTTGGATTTCTTCCGTCTATTTTTATTTCTACTGCCAATGGCCTGATTTTTGGTTTGTTTTGGGGGACGATGATTTCATGGCTGGCAGAAACATTAGGCGTTATGATTTCTTTCTGGGTTATGCGTGTTCTTTTCCGAAGTCTGGCAAAGCGGGTGATTGAACAGAGTAAGACTTTAACCGCTTTGGATTCCTACGATTCTTGGCAGGCGGTGGCGGCAGCGAGAGCGATTCCTTATATGCCCAATGGCCTTGTCACAGCAATCTGTGCTTTATCCGGCATGTCATTTCGCTCTCATATGGCGGGTAGTTTGCTTGGTAAGCTGCCGTCAGTGGCACTTGAGGTAATTGTCGGGCATGATGTGGTCCATCTGGGGGAACATTCTTTGCGTCTGACTATCATTATTATTGTTGTTTCCGCCGTGTATGGAGTCGTATGGTGGTATATGAAAAAGAGAAAGAATAGAGAGAGGGATATATAAATTTATTTTAAAGCAGTCTGAACGAAAATTGAATTGAACTGTAAAAGCCAGACCTCTTTTAAAGGTATATAAAATAATATTGAGACATTAAAAAGTTTTCTTTGATTAACTGCTGGCAGTTTGCGACCCGTGGCTTCATATTGATCGTAAGAAGACTTTTTGATATTTTACTCCCGGCAGACATTATACTTAAATTTTACAACTCGGGATATAATAAGGTTATATTGCGACAGGTTTGCGTACGTGAATCTGCATTTTTCATTCATGCAAACAAGGAGATTAAAATGATCATTGGGAATGCGGAACATCTTTCTGCTTATAAGGCACAGCTGTCTGAAGAACTTTATGATTGTCTGGAGAAAATGGCGGCCTATGGGTTTGAAGACCTGCCTGACGGGAAATATGAGATTAACGGTTATAAGGTGGGGGTAGAAACTTCAATGACGGAGCCGGCTGATAAACGTAAATTGGAAGGACATCAAAGGTATATCGATATAGTTTATGAAGTTGATGTGGAAGAAGAGCGGATCGGCTGCCGGTCTGTTTGGGAAGCGGGAAAAGTGACTGAATCTTATGAAGATAGAGATTTATATTTTTTCGCGTCGGAAGGAGAAGAAAGCCGTGCGTATCTTCATACGGGAAATTTTGTAATTTGTTTTCCCGAAGATTTGCATAGGCCTCTCTGCATGGGAGCGAAAGGGCCTTGCAGAATCAGGAAGGCGGTTCTAAAATTTCCGTTAAATAAATTATGAAATAGGTAAGATGTATAGGATCTCATATTGACCGAAGGTCGCTATTTTGGTATCATAATTAATACGGACAGCATTTTGACTGATGGTCGTGTTTTGGAGTTTTATTTAAGGAGCAGCTTTTAAAATGACCGTAAGGGGGAGACGAATGAAGTATAAAAAAGTGCTGGCAGCTGTCATGGCGGTCAGTGTAGTTTTATCGGCAGGTATGTTTACAGGATGCGGTTCAGCAAAGAGCCAGCAACAGCAAAGTTTAAAGGTGACGACATTTAGACCGTTTAAATCAGATACACCGGTTATGAGGGAATATACAGGCTCTATTACGGCATTGCAGGAGGTTCCTGTCCGCGCTAAGGTATCGGGGACAATTGTTGAAAAATATATTACCGGCGGTCAGCATGTGGAAGCGGGGCAGGCCCTGTATCGTATTGATACAAGAAGTTATGCATCTGCATTGGCTGCGGCACAGGCATCTGCAGCACAGGCATCTGCTACTTATGAAAATGCGAAAAAGGATCTGGCCCGTTATGAACAGCTGGTTAGCAGCGGTGCTATTTCAAAACAGGCATATGACGGACAGAAATCATCTACAGAAGCCTATCGGGCTGTTTATGAAGCGGCTCAGGCGCAGGTACAGATTGCTTCCGATAATTTAGGTGATACGATTGTGACAGCGCCATTTTCGGGCACACTGTCTATGGATGATGTGAACATAGGCACTTTTGCAACCGCAGGTACGACGGGACTTGTTACCCTGTCCTCTTCTGATCCGCTTTATGTGCAGTTCGACATGTCCGAAAGCGAGTATTTACAGCTTACTCGTCAGAAAAATATTACGGAAACTTTAGGGAGTGAATTAAAACTCCGCTTGTCAGATGGATCCATTTACAGTGAAACCGGTAAAATCGTACAGGTCAGTCCGGGACTCAACGGCGGTCAGCTGACGATGAAAGCATCTTTTGCTAATCCTAATAATCTTCTTATTCCGGGAATGTATGCAACCATTGTTTCTGATGCTGAGTTAGCACAGGGAAGTATTCTCGTTCCGACGAAAGCCCTCATCCAACTTTTAAATAAAGATATGCTTGATGTGATAGTGGATGGGAAGGTACAGCAGAAAGCAGTCAAGGTTGGCGCAACCTATGGATTATATACAATTATTGAAAGTGGCATTGATGTGACTGATGAAGTTATCGTAGAAGGTCAGAACAAAGTGCAGATTGGCCAAGCGGTAGAAGCGGTAGAAACGACCAGAGAAGAAATGGAAGAATCCGCGACCAAGGCTGCTGCAGATCAGCATGGTCTTGCGAAGTAAGGAGGGGACATGGCTAAGTTTTTTATCAATCGTCCTATCTTTGCAATTGTTTTGGCGCTCGTTATTTCTATCGCCGGTATGCTTTGTATTTTTACCCTGCCGGTTGACCGATATCCGAAGATCACACCGCCCCAGGTTTCTGTAAGCGCTGCTTATCCCGGTGCCGATTCGGAGGTTGTGGCGCAGACGGTGGCGGAAGTCATAGAAAAGAATGTAGTTGGTGTAGAAGATCTTGATAGTATCAGCTCGACAAGTAACTCGAACGGTTCCTATTCGTTGACGGTACAGTTTGTCTCAGGGACAGACTCCGATATGGCAACAATTCGTGTACAGAATGGGGTTACATCTTCTGAGGCGGCGCTCCCTGATACAGTTCGCTCTATCGGCGTAACGACACGTAAGTCTTCCAGCGGAATGGCACTTGTTGTCAGTTTGCTCTCGCCAAATGGGACTTATGACGAGACATTCCTCAAAAACTATTTCAGTATGAACTATGTTGATGAGCTGAAATCCATTCCCGGTGTAGGGAGTGTACAGGAATTTGGTTCTGATTTCGGTATGCGGATCTGGCTTGATCCCGCAAAAATGGCACAAAATAAAGTCACCGCATCGGAAGTTATATCTGCTGTCAGCACACAGAACAGACAGGTGGCGGCAGGTAATGTGGGGACGGCTCCGGTGGACAAGAATCAGGCATTCCAGTACATTGTTACCGTGCAGGGGCGTTTAGCCACAGCAGAAGAATTTGGGAATATAGTCATTCGTACAAACAGTGACGGCAGTATGCTCAGAATGAAAGATGTGGCCCGCATCGAACTGGATGCAAAGAACTACGATTTTATTGCCCGTTCCGGTGACCATGAATCTGCAGCGGTAGCATTCTCACTCACTGATGATGCAAATGCTATTGATACGATTAACAAGATTAAGGCTAAACTTGCTGAAGACAGCAAGTCTTTTCCTGCAGATATGACTTATCGTATTTCTATGGATAATACGGATTTCATTTATGCGTCCGTTAAAGAAGTTCTTCAGACCTTTTTTGAAGCACTGCTGATTGTAGCAATGATTGTTTATATATTTTTGCAAAATTGGCGATCTACCCTTATTCCCATGATCGCCGTCCCTGTATCGTTATTTGGTACTTTTGGCGCTTTTGAGGTACTCGGTTTTACAATCAATACGCTGACACTTTTTGCCATGGTTTTAGCAATTGGACTGGTTGTCGATGATGCAATTGTTGTCATTGAAGCTGTAGAGTATGAAATGCGGTATAACAATTTACCGCCGAAAGACGCTACAGTTGCGGCGATGGAAAAAGTGCAGAGCCCGGTTATCGGGGTTGCTATCGTACTGGCTGCTGTATTCGTCCCGGTTGCCTTCCTTGGCGGGATTATGGGTATTCTCTATAAACAGTTTGCCCTTACTATTGCGGTTTCCGTGTTGATTTCTGCCTTTGTGGCTTTGTCCTTGACGCCGGCTCTTTGTGCAGGGATGCTCCGTCATCATAAGGAAGGCGCAGAACGGGGGGGGCTGCAGAAATTCTGGGATAAATTCAATGACTGGTTCGATCGTATGATTGAAATTTATGGTCATAGTCTTGAAAAAATGGGACGCGTGATTATAGCACCCATTGGTGTCCTCATTGGATTGACCGTTGCTTCTGTTGTTATGTTTGTTGCTCTCCCGACTGCTTTTTTGCCGGAAGAGGATAATGGCTACTTTATTGGGGCTATTTCGCTGCCGGAAGGTTCTGTCAATATAAGAACCAATGCGGCAATTAAAGAGTTTCTGGCCTATATGGGTAAAGATGATGCTGTAGAGCAGACTTTTGGTGTTACCGGCTTTGATATCCTTTCCGGTGGTCAGAAACCCAATGCGGGACTTTCTTTTATTAAACTGAAGCCCTGGGATGAGAGAAAAGGCGCTGCTTCACAGGTGGGAGCGCTTATTGGAAAAGCGGCAGCCTATAATGCCACGCACCCTGATGTAAATATTATGGCTTTGAATCCCCCTTCTATTCCCGGACTGGGCAGTTCCGGCGGGTTCTCCATGTATATCCAGAATAAGAATGGCGATTCCAATGAAAATATGCAGCGGGTTATAGGGCAGTTCCTCGGAGCGGCTAATCGAAGACCGGAAATAAAGATGGCTTATACCACTTTCCGTATGGATACTCCTTCATATAATTTTGATATAGATCGTGAAAAGGCTTTAAAAAATGGTGTGGCACTGGGAGATATTTTTACAGCCTTACAGGTCTATTATGGGTCTGTCCAAATTAATGATTTTACTGCCTATGGACGTAACTTTAAGGTGGTCGCCCAGGCTGATGTGGATTATCGTATGGATCCTTCGGCGAATAAGTTCCTGACTGTGAAAGACTCCAGCGGGAACATGATTCCTATCAGTACTTTTATCACACCGAAAAAATCTAATGCAATTTCCGTTATTACCCGTTATAATAATTTCCCTGCGGTTAAAATCAGTGGTAACCAGGCAGACGGATATTCTTCCGGACAAGCGTTGGACGCATTGGAAGAAGTGGCAGCGGAAGTACTTCCTACCGGATATAGTTATGCTTTTGTGGAAAGCTCGGCACAGGAGAAAGAAGCCGGCGGGAAGACGATTTATGCCTTGGCACTGGGGATGCTCTTTGTATTCCTCTCTTTGGCGGCATTATATGAAAGTTGGAAAGTTCCTTTTGTCGTACTCTTTGGTATGCCGACCGGATTCTTCGGAGCCTGTCTTGGCGCCTGGATGTTTAATGTATATAATGACATTTATTTCCAAATCGGTTTGTTAACCATCATAGGGCTTGCCGCCAAGAATGCGATTCTCATTGTAGAGTATGCGAAGGTTCGTACAGATGCGGGCATGGCGCCGCTTAAGGCTGCAGTGGAAGCATCTAAGATCCGTCTGCGTCCTATTCTGATGACTTCCCTTGCTTTTATTTTGGGAAACGTTCCGCTGGCCCTGTCGACAGGTGCGGGCGCGAATTCTCGTTCCGAAATGGGGATTGCCGTGGTATTCGGTGTTCTTTCTGCGACAGCGTTTCAAATTTTTATCGTACCAATGCTGTTTATTGTTATTGAAAAGTTCCATTTTGGAGGCTTTCGTAAGAAAAAACTGGTGACTGAAGAAGACTGAGGTTTATTAAATGTGAAATACCTTTCCACAGAGAAAATGATTTTCCTGGAGAAAGGTATTTTTGCTTATAAAGCGAGGATAGAAAATATGATATAATGATTGGGTAAAATTTTATTATTTGGGGTATAAATAAGAAAGGGAATATATGATGAGCCAAGTATTTGTAAGCGGACATAAATCGCCTGATACGGACAGCATTGCCGCTGCCCTCAGCTATTCTTATTTAAAGCGCCGGTTAGGCATGGATGCTGTGGCCGTTCGTGCGGGGGAAATCAATAAAGAATCCAGATTTGCTTTGGATTATTTCAATCTGGAAGAGCCGATGCTCGTGACTTCCGTAGCAAGAAAAAATCCGGAAGATGAAAAACAGAAAGTGATTTTAGTGGATCACAATGAATCCAAACAGACAATCGATGGTATGGATGACGCGAAAGTCCTGGAAATTATTGACCATCATCGTTTCGGGGATTTCGAATCGGAGAATCCGATTTTCATTCTTGTTCGTCCTGTCGGTTGTGTGAATACGGTCATCTATGGATTATATAAAGCGAATCATATAAAGCCGTCCCGTGAAATCGCGGGAATCATGCTCTCCGCCATTATATCCGATACAGTCCTTTTCCGTTCGCCGACAACGACAGAAGAAGATAAAGAAACGGCGAAAGAACTGGCTGAGATTGCGGGAGTGGATTATGAGGCTTATGGTATGGAAATGCTGAAAGCCGGTGCGGATATTTCCGATTATCCTGCTGAAAAATTGGCACGGAACGATACAAAGGAATTTAGCGCGGCAGGAAATGTATTTACTGTCGGACAGATTTCCGTTATGAATGTGGATCCGATTAATGAAAAGAAAGCAGAAATCATGAAAGTGCTGGAGGCGATCAAAGATGAAAAGGGCTATGCAGCTTCTTATCTCATGGTGACAGACATCTTGGCGGAGGATACATTCCTGTGGTTTACTGAAGGTGCGGAAAGCATTGTAGAGAAAGCATTTGCCAGTAAGCCTGAAAATGGAGTTGCCTATCTTCCTCATGTTATGTCCAGAAAGAAACAGGTAACCCCGCCACTTCTGAAAGCATACGGCGAATAATTTTGAGCGGAACGAAGAACTCATACATGGCATTCGTCATATATGAGTTTTTCTTTTATAAGGGGCGTTTGGATGAGTTATCTTGATACTTTAAACGAAAGACAGCGTCAGGCTGTTGAACAGATTGAAGGACCCGTGTTGATTATGGCAGGTGCCGGTTCGGGTAAAACTAAAGCGTTAACCTGCCGCATTGCTTATATGCTGGAGCAGGGAATACGGCCGCAGAATATCCTTGCTATCACTTTTACAAATAAAGCGGCACAGGAAATGCGTGAACGTGTCCATCATCTGGTAGGGGCGGAAGCGGATAAACTGTGGATGTATACATTCCATTCTTTTGGTGCGCGTTTTTTGCGGCGGGAAATCAATAACCATCCGCCGTTTACTGATAAATTTACGATTTATGATTCTGATGATTCCAAACAGATGATTAAGAATATTCTGAAGGAATTAAATCTGGATGATAAACAGTATCCGCCAAGAAATATACAGGCCCGTATTTCTGCCGCAAAGAATGCACTCCAGGGGCCGGAATCATTTCGCGCGGAAGCCAGCGGTAATTTTTACAACGAAAAGATTGCTGATGTCTATGATTTGTACGATAAATATATGAAACAGAACAATGCACTCGATTTTGATGACCTTCTTTTTGCGACAACAAAACTCTTAGCTGATGAAACGATACGCAGACGTTGGCAGGATCATTTCCACTATATTTTAATTGATGAATATCAGGATACCAATCATGCGCAGTACCTTATGGCAAAGTATATCGCAGGCAAATCTCAAAATATTTGTGCCGTAGGTGATGCGGATCAGAGTATCTATTCCTGGCGTGGAGCCGATCTGCGGAATATCATGGATTTCCGTGAAGATTATCCTTCGGCTCAAATTATTAAGTTGGAGCAGAATTACCGTTCGACACAAACAATTTTAAATGCGGCCAATGCGGTTATTAAAAATAATGTGGAACGCTTGGAGAAACGGTTGTGGACAAAAAATAATCCGGGTGTTCATCTGCAAAAATATGCTGCTTCTGATGAACATAATGAGGCGGATTTTATTGTAGAGTCCATGATGAAAGAACACGGGGAAAATCATGTCCCGTATGGGAAAATGGCGGTTCTTTATCGTATGAATGCCCAGTCCCGTGTGATTGAAGAAAGCATGGTAAAGCGCGGTATTGCTTATACCATGGTCGGCGGAACAAGATTTTATGACCGTGCGGAAATAAGGGATATGCTGGCGTATCTTAAATTGGTGGCCAATTTTCGTGATGATATCAGCTTAATGCGTATTATCAATGTGCCCCGACGTGGTATCGGACAAACAACCATACAGAAGTTAAGTGAATTTTCCAAACAGGGAAATATGTCTATGTTTGAGGGAATCATGTCACTGGAAGAGTCTGATATCCCCGTGCCAGCAAGAACCAAACTCCAAAAATTCAGCGCCTTGATTTTTAGTTTCTTGAATGCTTCCACGGAAGGCGATGTATTTACACTTATTCAGAAAATTATGACTGATACGGAATATCTGTCGGTTCTCCAGCAGAGCAGTGATCCTCAGGCACAGAGCAGAGAAGAAAATTTGGGTGAACTGCTGAACGTGGCAAAGGATTTTACACAGGAGCAGCCGGAAGGAGGACTTCCGGAATTTTTGGAAAAGGTCGCTCTTGTAAATGACGTAGATTCCTTTGAAGAAGAGGATGATAAAGTGACTTTAATGACTATCCATAGTGCCAAGGGATTGGAGTTTCCTATAGTTTATATGGCAGGTATGGACGAAGGCATCTTTCCGGGGGTACGTTCTTTGATGGATGAGACGGCTTTAGAGGAGGAGCGTCGCCTTTGTTATGTGGCGATTACAAGGGCAAAGGAAAAGTTATATCTTACCACATCTGCTGTACGAACGATGTACGGGCAGGTGAAACCTTATGTAGAAAGCCGCTTCCTTAAAGAAATCCCTGTCGATTTGTTGGATGAAATCCGCGGGAATAGCAGTGAGGCAAAGAGACGTACTCTAATCAGGAGTAATAATGAGCAGAAGAGCAAATGGGCATTGTCCTCTGCGGGAATAATGAATAAGCCGGTGGCGAAAAAGAGTGTAAAAGCAAGGTTCGACTGGCAGGTCGGAGATAAAGTATCTCATCGTATGTGGGGAAAAGGACAAGTTGCAGAGGTAACAGGGAGCGGAAAGCATATGATGTTAAAACTCATCTTCCCAAATGATCAGATTCGTCAGGTTATGGTAGCTTTTGCGCCAATTGAAAAAGAGGAATAATATGGTAACGGCAGAAATTATAAAAAAAGCGGAAGAATTACGAAAAAAGCTGCGCCATCACAGTTATTTATATTATGTGTTGGATAAGCCTGAAATTACAGATTTTGAATTTGACCGCCTGTATCGGTCACTTGTGGATATGGAAAAAGAATACCCTGAAATAGTAACGCCTGATTCGCCAACCCAAAGAGTCGGAGGGAAAGCATCGGATGATTTCAGGAAGATTCCTTTTAAAAAGCCGATGTTGAGTCTGGCAAATGCTTTCAGTGCGGAAGAACTTCGTGATTTTGACCGGCGTGTCCATGGCGGCATAGGTGCAATGCCTGTGGAATATATCACAGAACTTAAAATTGACGGACTTTCTATGAATCTCATTTACGAGAATGGATCGTTAATGCAGGGACTGACACGGGGAGATGGGAAGGTAGGCGAAGATGTAACATCAAATGTAAAGACAATTAAAACAATTCCTTTATATATTGAAAACGCGCCTGCCTATATGGAAGTTCGCGGTGAGGTATATATGCCTCGTAAAAGTTTTATTGCGTTGAATGAAGAACGTGATGAGGCGGGAATGATGCCTTTTGCTAACTGCAGAAATGCAGCGGCAGGATCACTTCGCCAATTGGATCCCAAAGTAACGGCTGCGCGGAACCTGGATTTTTTTGCTTATGCGCTGGGGGCAGAAGAGGGATTGGATATTTCCTCACAGGATGATCTGCTTCTGCAGTTGAAGAAATTTCATTTCCGTGTAAATCCCCATTATCGAAAATGGGATTCCATAGAGGGTGTTATCACAGGAGTCCGGGAATGGGAAAAGAAGCGTCGTGAACTGGACTATGATACTGACGGAATGGTCATTAAAGTAAATGATTTCCGGCAGCAGGAATTATTGGGTGCTACGGGGAAAGATCCGAAGTGGGCTATAGCATATAAGTATCCACCGGAGGAAGCGGTTACAAAAATAGAAAAGATTGTTGTTTCTATGGGGCGGACCGGCGTACTGACACCGTCGGCTGATTTGACACCTGTCCGCTTGGCCGGCACGACGGTAAAAAGGGCAACACTTCATAACCTGGATTTTATTCGGGAAAAAGATATTCGCGAAGGAGATACCGTTATCATTTACAAAGCCGGTGAAATTATTCCTGAAATAGCAGCTGTCTTAAAAGAAAAGAGAAATGGCAGTGAAAAGGAATTTGAGATGCCCGAAAATTGTCCGGTATGTGGAAATCCCATACGAAGGATCGATACGGAAGCGGCATTCCGTTGTATAAATCCTGCCTGTGGCGGTGTGGTTCGTGAAAAGCTCATTCACTTCGCTTCTCGTGATGCGATGGACATAGAAGGCTTGGGTCCTGCGTTGGTAGACAGTTTGCTTGCATATCGGCTGGTTGCGGATGCGGCGGATTTCTATGTGTTAAAAGAAGATGATTTGCGGCAGATTGAGCGAATGGGTGAAAAAAGTGCAGCTAATCTAATTACTGCTATTCGTGCCAGCAAAGAACGAGGACTTGCCAAATTGCTTTTCGGTCTTGGGATACGTTTCCTTGGAGAAAAAGGCAGTGAGCTGGCAGCTCATTATTTTCATACGATAGATGCTATTATGGCTGCTGATGTGGAAACGATTGAAGAAACGGAAGGGATCGGTAAAATAACGGCAAAAAGTTTATATGACTATTTTCATGATGAGAAAAACATAGAAATGATTAATAAATTAAAAAATGCCGGCGTCTTAATGGAGGAAATTAAAGAAGAATCGGAAAGCGGGATGTTTTCCGGGGAATCTGTTGTACTTACAGGAAAACTTGCAGTTATGGGAAGGCGTGAGGCATCAGAATTGATCAAGCGACTGGGGGGAACGACACAAAGTTCTGTGACGAATACCACTACTCTCGTTGTGGCGGGGGAAGATGCAGGAAGTAAGTTGGAAAAAGCAAGAGCGAAGGGCATTCCGGTGATAGATGAACAAGAGTTTCTGAAACGTGCGGGGGTGGGAATAAAAGAATAAACGGTATCAGAACTTGTATGTTATAATTATGGCGTATTTATAGTTATTAATAGTAAGGGAGTGGATCTATGAAAATCACGATAGAGGAAGCGCGGAAAATAGCACTTCTTTCCCGTCTGGAGTTCAGTGCAGAAGATCTGGAAAAAATGCGTGAATCTATGAACAGTATTCTCACCCATATGGAAGAATTGAATCAACATGATACGTATGGCGTAGAACCGACGGCTCATGCGGTAGAACAGTATAATGTCATGCGTGAAGATGAACCGCATCAGTCTTTATCAAATGAGGAAGCACTTTTTAATGCGCCGGAAAAAGAAGGCGGTTATTTTAAAGTGCCTAAAATTATATAGGAGGTACAGTGGTGGAGTATACAATTCATGGTCTTCATGAAAAACTTGTCAATAAAGATATATCTTCTGTAGAATTAACAAAAAAGATTATTGCCCATCGGAATCTTGTGGAAGGGGAGATCCATGCATTTTTGTCGATGAGCGATGAAACAGCGTTGGAGAGGGCGGCAGAAGTAGATAAAAAAATTGCTTCAGGAGAAAGAATTTCTGAACTGGCAGGGATTCCCGGGGCAATTAAAGATAATATGTGCATTAAGGGACAGCCCTGTACAGCTGCATCGAAAATGCTGGAGAATTTTATGGCTCCTTATAATGCTACAGTCATTGAAAAATTAGAAAGCTGTGACTATATTTCTCTCGGTAAATTGAATATGGATGAATTTGCTATGGGGAGCAGTACGGAGTGTTCTTATTTCGGGCCTACCCATAACCCCTGGAATCTGGAAAGTGTTCCCGGCGGTTCCTCCGGCGGCAGTGCGGCGGCAGTAGCTGCTAATGAAGCAATTTGGACTCTTGGTTCTGATACCGGCGGATCCATCCGGCAGCCTGCTTCTTTTACCGGGATTGTAGGTCTTAAGCCAACGTATGGTCTTGTTTCCCGCTATGGGCTTTTGGCATTTGCTTCGTCACTGGACCAGATCGGCCCGTTGACCAAGGACGTGACTGACGCAGCTATCGTGTTAAATGCTATTGCGGGTCACGACCATCGGGATTCCACGTCTATCCGTATGGAAAAGAAGGATTACAAGAAAGCTCTTATAAAAGATATAAAAGGATTTCGTATCGGTGTGCCTCGAGAATTCTTCGGTGAAGGAATCGGGGAAGAAACAAAAGAAGCAATTAAATCGGCTCTTGCTTATTATGAAAAAGAGGGGGCTGAAATCGTGGATGTTTCTATCCCCCATATTACCAGCGGTGTAGATGTATATTATATCATTGCTCCTGCGGAAGCAAGTTCCAATCTGGCGCGTTATGACGGCGTCGGATTTGGTTACCGTGCTTCAGGAAAAGATATTGTGGATATGTATATTAAGAGCAGAAGTACGGGATTTGGCGAAGAAGTCAAGCGTCGTATCATGATTGGCAACTATGTGCTTTCTGCAGGTTATTATGATGCATACTACCTGACTGCGCTGAAAGTCCGCACTCTTTTGAAGCGGGAGTTTGAAAAAGCTTTTGAGCGGTGTGATATTCTTGCAGCACCTTCTGCATCAGGAACTGCTTTCAAATTTGGTGCTTTTTCGGATCCGCTGGCGCTGTATATGGAAGATATCTGTACGGTCCCGGTTAATTTGATTGGCGCACCCTCCATCAGCATTCCTGTCGGATTTAAAGATGGGATGCCTCTTGGTATGCAGCTTATCGGACCGACGCTTGGAGAAGAAAAGATTCTGCAGGCTGCCTATACGTTTGAACAGGATCATCCTGAATTTACGAAGACAGCGCCGAAAGGAGAGTTTGAATGAAATACGAAGTTGTCATTGGTCTTGAAGTCCACACGGAGTTGAGAACAAAAACAAAAATTTTCTGCGGCTGTAAAACTTCTTTTGGCGCAGATCCCAATACAAATGTATGTCCTGTATGTCTTGGGCTTCCCGGTGTGCTTCCTGTCTTAAACAGAAAAGTGTTGGAATTCGGTGTAAGAGCGGGATTAGCTTTGAATTGTGAAATTGCCCGATTCAGTAAATTTGATAGAAAAAATTATTATTATCCGGATCTGCCAAAAAATTTCCAGACGTCTCAATTTGATTTGCCGATTTGTGGTCCTGGATTCCTTGATGTGGAAGTAGAAGGGGAAAAGAAGCATATCCGCATTACTCGTGCCCATATGGAAGAGGATGCCGGCAAGCTGGTGCATCATGGCAATTCCATTACGGATTCTGACTATTCTTTGGTGGATTATAACCGCACGGGAACACCGCTGCTGGAAATCGTTTCTGAACCGGATATGCGTTCTGCGAAAGAAGCAGTGGCCTACATGGAGAAATTGCGTGCGATTCTCCAATATGTGGAAATCTCCGACTGCCGTATGGAAGAAGGCAGTCTCCGTTGTGATGCCAATGTTTCAGTTCGTCCTATTGGACAGAAAGAATTGGGGACAAAAACGGAAATTAAAAATATCAACTCTTTCAGAGGTGTTGAAAGGGCTATTGAATATGAAGCGCTTCGTCAGGCGGAACTTTTGGAAGAAGGCGGGAAGATTATTCAGGAAACAAGAACATGGGATGAAAAAGAAGGTATAACCAAAAGTATGCGTTCCAAGGAAGAAGCCAATGACTATCGTTATTTTCCTGAACCGGATCTTGTACCGTTTACAGTAAGCAAAGAGTATATTGAAGAAATACGGAAAACGCTTCCTGAACTTCCCGATGCAAGAAAAGAAAGATATATGAGATGTTTCGGGCTTTCTTCCGAAGATGCGGTTATGATGACAAATGACAAGGATCGGTCGGATTATTTCGAAGCAGTTGTTAAGGCGGGAGCCGATCCCAAAGCCGCTGTAAACTGGTTGATGGGAGAATTTGCGAGTCAGCTGTCTACTGATGGAATTGAAATCGCGGCGGCTCCTGTTACTGCTGAAAATTTGGCAGAATTGCTAAAGTTGATTAGTAAAGGGACTATTTCCGGTAAAATTGCAAAGAAGGTCTTTGCGGATATGTGGAAAGATGGCGGTGGCGCGGAAGAAATCGTCAGAGTAAAAGGTCTTACCCAGATTAGTGATACAGGAGAATTGGAGGGGCTGGTTGCAAACGTTATTGCCGAGCATCCCCAGGCTGTTGCCGACTTCAAGGCAGGGAAGAAGAAAGCTGTGGGGGCTCTTGTAGGGCAGATTATGAAAGTAACGAAAGGACAGGCCAATCCGCAGGTGGTTAATCAGCTTCTTGCCAAGAAATTATCTGAATTATGAGTGAAAACAATCAGAACGAGGTAAGGAAAGAACCGCATGTCATGTCCAGAGATGATGTGAATGACTATGACGGACTGACGTTGAATGAGCAAGGGGAGCAGGAAGAACGGTCTGCAGAAGATTCTTTCATCCATATATATATGATTCATATTCATGAATTGCCATGGTGGAAGAAACTGTTAGGAGGGTTAGGTATCGCCGTTTTTATACTGCTGGGATTGGTATTGGTGTGGCTGTTCTTTATCTATGGAGCTATTGTTTTAGCCACAGTTGCAATAATCTATTTCATAAGGAAATATCTTTTAAAATAATCGAAAAACGGGTGTCAGGCAGGCATCCGTTTTCATTTTCTTATATACAGTATCGATAAAAAACGATATAATGATATAGGAAATACATTTTATATCATGGTAAAGAATAGGGTTTAGAAGGAGAATTTGTATGGGAAATGCCAAAATTGAAAGACAATATATGGGAAAGATGACGCCTTTCAGGCTGGCAGCTCCTTTTCAGCCTATGGGAGATCAGCCTGAAGCGGTAAAGTCGCTGACAGACAGCTTGAGAGATGGACACTGGGCTCAGGTTTTGCTGGGTGCTACGGGTACGGGAAAAACTTTCACGATGGCAAAAGTGATTGAAGAAATGCAGCGTCCGACACTGATTATTTCTCCCAACAAAACTTTGGCAGCACAGACTGCCAGTGAATTTAAAGACTTCTTTCCTGATAACGCGGTGTATTATTTTGTAAGTTACTATGATTATTTTCAGCCTGAATCTTACATACCACAGACAGATACATATATAGAAAAAGATTCTTCAAGGAATGAGGAGATTGATCGTCTTCGCCATTCTGCGACAATGGCTCTTTTTGAGAGGCGTGATGTTATTATCGTGGCATCAGTTTCCTGCATTTACGGATTAGGAGATCCTGAGGATTACAGTACACTGGGATTATCACTTCGACCCGGTGAAGAAATCACGCGGGATCAAATTCTCTTGCGCTTGGTAGATATGCAGTATTTGCGAAATGATCTTAATTTTACCCGCGATACGTTCCGTGTAAGAGGTGATACAATTGATGTGTTTCCTGCATCTTCCAATAATACGGCGGTGCGGATAGAAATGTTTGGTGATGAAATTGAATCCCTGTACGAATTTGATGTTTTGACAGGTGCCACAGTGGCGGAACGGGATCATATCGGAATATTTCCCGCATCCCACTATGTAACAACTTCCGGGAAGTTAAAAAATGCCATTGCTAAAATTAAGGTGGAGTTGGAAGAGCGCCTGAAGGAACTTCGGGAGCAGGATCGTATTTTAGAAGCACAGCGTCTTATGCAGCGGACAAATTATGATTTGGAGATGATGCAGGAAGTGGGGTATTGCTCAGGTATCGAAAATTATTCGCGCCATATGTCGGTTCGCAGGCCGGGAGACCCTCCATATACACTGCTTGATTATTTTCCTGATGACTATATGATTATGATTGATGAATCCCATATTACCGTACCTCAGCTTCATGCCATGTACAATGGAGACCAGTCGCGAAAACACACGCTTGTGGATTATGGGTTCCGTCTGCCAAGCGCGCTGGATAACCGTCCCCTGACTTTTGAGGAATTTACGGACCGAATCAATCAGATCATTTATGTTTCCGCTACGCCGGGCCATTATGAAATGAGTGTACAGACGAATATGGCGGAGCAGATTATCCGTCCTACAGGCCTGTTGGACCCCAGCGTAGAAGTCCGTCCTATCGAAGGACAGATGGATGATTTGCTGGGAGAAATTCATAAACGGGAAGCAGTCAATGAACGGGTTTTGATTACTACGTTGACGAAGAAAATGGCGGAAGATTTAACGGACTTTTTAAATGAAGCAGGAGTGAAAGTCAGATATCTCCATTCCGATGTGGCGACAATTGAACGGGCGGAGATTATCCGGGATCTCCGTGCCGGTGAGTTTGATGTGCTTGTGGGAATAAATCTCCTTCGTGAAGGGCTGGATATGCCGGAGGTCTCTCTGGTGGCCATTTTAGATGCCGATAAAGAGGGTTTTTTGCGTAATGAAACATCTATGATACAGGTTATCGGCCGTGCGGCGAGAAATGCTCATGGACATGTCATCATGTATGCGGATCGTATGACAAAATCCATGAAGTATGCGATCGAGGAAACGAACCGCAGAAGAAAAATTCAGGAAGCTTATAATACAAAACATCATATCGTGCCGAAAACAATCCGAAAAAAAGTAAAGGATTTAATTGAACTTACTAAAATCAGTGAAAGTACGGAAACGTACGGAAGTGGAGATCAATCCGTTGAAAATTTGTCTGATGAAGAACTGTATAATCGGATGAAGAATGCTGAGCGGGACATGAAACGGGCGGCAAAAGCGATGGAGTTTGAAGAGGCTGCCTTGTGGCGGGATCGGCTTGCCGGACTTCGCCAACAGTGGAGTGATCGGTACGGTTCCCGTGCGGATTCAGCTTTGAGGCGTCAGGAAAGCCAGAATAAGAGAATCAATCGTCCTCTTAAAAAGAGAATCTGAGATAACGGAAGGATAATTATGGAAAAAGGAATTGTTATACAAGGGGCAAGACAGAATAATTTAAAAAATATCAATCTGACACTCCCGAGAAATAAATTGATTGTATTCAGCGGTCTTTCGGGATCAGGAAAATCTTCCCTTGCTTTTGACACAATTTATGCGGAGGGACAAAGAAAATATGTAGAATCGCTTTCCGCTTACGCACGACAGTTCTTAGGGCAGATGAATAAACCGGATATTGATAAAATTGAAGGCTTATCCCCTGCTATTTCCATTGATCAGAAATCAACAAGCCACAATCCGCGTTCTACAGTAGGAACGGTTACGGAAATTCATGATTATCTCCGTATGCTCTATGCCCATGCAAGCCGCGCTTTTTGTCCTCATTGCGGCAAACCGATTGAGAGGCAGACGACGGATCAGATCGTAGATGCCCTGATTGATTTGGGAGACCGCACTAAATTGATGATTCTTGGACCTGTGGCAGTCAGTCAAAAAGGAACGCATAAGAAGCTTCTGGAAGAATTGCGGAAAGAAGGTTATGTACGTGTGCGTGCGGACAATATACTGTATTCTCTTTCCGATGAAATTATTCTTGAGAAAAACAAAAAACATACTATTGAAGTCGTGATAGACAGGATCATTATTAAGGAGGGGATCACCAAGCGGTTGACCGATTCCGTAGAAGCGGCGCTTAAATTGGGGGACGGTATGATGATTGCCGCTGTAGTGGATGGAAATGATCATATTTTCAGTTCCCATTTTGCCTGTCCTAATTGTGGCATTTCTTTACCTAAACCGGTGCCGCGGATTTTTTCTTTCAATAATCCTTTCGGTGCCTGTCCTGCGTGCATGGGGCTTGGTTCCTCTTTGGAGGCGGATTTTAACAGGATTATCCCTAATCGGGAGATATCCTTCCGTTTGGGGGCAATTAAACCGTTTCCTTATAACAAGGATACCTGGCTTTACAGACAACTTGACGCCTTTCTTGAAGGTTACAAGCTTACCATGGATTGCTGTTATAATGATCTGCCGGAAAAAGCGAAAGTGGAATTCCAGCAGGGAGGTGCTGACCTGTTGGCGTTCAGTTATACGAACATGGAGGGGGAAACCAAAGAATACCACCGCGCTTTTGAAGGAATCATTCCTATGACAAAAAGGAGATATGAGGAGGCGTGGACAGACAAGATGAAAGAAACGCTCTCCAATTTTCTGATTGAAAAGCCGTGTCCTGTTTGCCACGGGGCCCGTCTTCGTCCAGAAAGCCTTGCTTTTCGCGTAGGTAATAAAAATATAGCGGAAATTTCCGATATGGCCGTATCGGATCTTTTACCATTTTTTGATAATCTTGATCTGACGGAAAAGGAAAAAATCATTGCGGAACAGATTCTTCATGAGATTCATAACCGTCTTACCTTTTTAATCAATGTGGGATTGGATTATCTTACTTTATCCCGTACGGCGACTACACTTTCCGGTGGGGAAGCACAGCGGATCAGGCTGGCAACACAGATCGGATCCGGTCTTGTAGGCGTTCTGTATATTCTCGACGAACCTTCGATTGGCCTCCACCAGAGGGATAATGATAAATTACTGGATACACTGAAAGGGATGCGGGATCTGGGCAATACGCTGATTGTTGTGGAGCATGATGAAGATACCATCCGCGCAGCCGACTGGATTGTGGATATCGGTCCGGGCGCTGGCGAACAGGGCGGCCGTGTAGTGGCGGAAGGAACGCTTGAACAGGTGGAGGCAGTAAAAGATTCTTTAACCGGGCAATATCTGAAAGGCAGCCGATATATTCCTTTGCCGCCCAAAAGACGCACCGGGAACGGGATGTCCCTTATAATTAAAGGTGCATCGGAACATAATCTGAAACATATTGATGTAAGAATTCCTTTAGGGGCGTTTTCCGTAGTGACAGGAGAATCGGGGTCAGGAAAAAGCACTCTGATTAATGAGATTTTGTATCAGGGATTATCTAATATAAAAAATCGTACTTCTTATGGAAATGCCGCTTTTGAAGCGATTGAAGGCGCGGAATATGTGGATAAGATCGTTAATATAGATCAGCAGCCTATCGGGAGAACGCCCCGTTCCAATGCGGCGACCTATACAAGCCTTTTCAGTGATATCCGTGAACTGTTCAGCCAGACTTCGGAAGCAAAAATGCGTGGATATAAGCCGGGGCGGTTTAGTTTCAATGTAAAAGGCGGACGATGCGAAGCCTGCCACGGTGACGGTATTATAAAAATTGAAATGCAGTTCCTTTCAGATGTCTATGTACCTTGTGAAGTGTGCCATGGTGCAAGATATAACAGAGAGACATTGGAAGTCCGTTATAAAGGGAAAAATATTTCTGATGTACTTAATATGACGGTGGATGAGGCGATTCCATTTTTTGAAAATCATGATAAGATTTTGCGTAAACTGCAGACTTTGCAGGAAGTGGGACTCGGATATATTCATCTGGGACAGCCTGCTACAACCATGTCTGGCGGTGAAGCGCAGCGTGTGAAACTGGCGTCGGAACTCATGAGGAGAGATACGGGAGATACACTGTATATCCTTGATGAACCGACCACAGGACTTCACAGTGAAGATATTCGAAAATTACTGGTGATTTTACAGAAGCTGGTAGATCAGGGAAATACGGTAGTCGTTATTGAGCACAACCTTGATGTGGTTAAAGTGGCGGACTATATTATCGATTTGGGGCCTGAAGGGGGAGATAAGGGCGGAGAAGTAGTAGCTTTTGGTACTCCTGAGGAAATCTGCAAAGTCAAACGCTCCTATACGGGGCAGTACTTAAAACCTGTTATAGAACGGACCAGGAAATTGATGAAGGAACATCATGGAGACGATTAATACATTAATACGGGCAAAAGTAGATGCGTTGCCTGATTCTCCCGGCGTATATCGTTGGAAAGATAAAGACGGACGCGTTATTTATGTAGGGAAGGCCGTCAATTTAAAAAACAGAGTTCGTTCCTATGTGAGGGGAGATAAGAACCGCTCTCCTAAAGTGGCAGCCATGATCCGTCATGCAGCGGATTTGGATATCACCATGACGGCAACAGAGATGGAAGCTCTTATTTTGGAATGCAATCTGATTAAAGAACTGCACCCGAAGTACAATATTTCCCTCCGTGATGATAAATCTTATCCCTATGTGAAAATCACGGTTAATGAAAAATGGCCGCGTATTCTTGTGACAAGAAATATCAGAAGAGATGATGGTGCTAAATATTTCGGCCCTTTTACTGATGTAGGGAGTCTGCGAAAAACGTTGAGCCTTATCCGCAGGCTGTATCCGATTAGGACCTGCCGGAGTATGAAGGTCAGCCGTCCATGCCTTCAATACCATATGAATCTGTGCTGTGCTCCTTGCTGGAATCACTGCACAGAAGAGCAATACCATGAGTATGTAGTAAAAACCTGTGATTTATTTGAAGGGAAAAATACGGAGCTTGTAAAGGCACTGCAAAAAGATATGGAGTCGGAATCGGAAGAAATGAATTTTGAACGTGCGGCGGTGCTCAGGGATCAGCTTCATGCTGTACAGAGTGTGCAGCAGAGGCAAAATATCGTTTCCAAAGAGGGTGATTTTGATGTGGTGGGGATGTCACGTCTTGATGAACACGCCGGTTTGGAAATTTTTTATATCCGTTACGGGAAAATGGTGGGGAAAGAAAATCTCAGTATTCCCGACAGTCTTCATGAAACGGATGAGGATATTATCGCTGCATTTATTAAAAATTTTTACGGTGCGAATCCATCTTCTGTACCGAAGGAAATCATACTGCCGATTTTGCCGCAGGAATCATTGCTTTTAACTGCGTGGCTGTCAAAACTTCGCAACGGTGATGTCAAAATATATGTTCCTGAACGTGGATTTAAGCGCAGATTGAAAGACATGGCGCAGTCTAACGCTGCGAAATACTTGGCGGATAAAAAATTACAATGGGAATATCAGGATGCCCGTGAACAAGGCGCCGTGAATAAATTGAAAGAACTTCTCCATTTGCCAAAGCTGCCTGGACGGATGGAATGTTTTGATATTTCCCATAATCAGGGTGCCGAAACGACGGGAGCCATGGTTGTGTTTGAAAGCGGACGCCCCAATAAAAAGGAATACCGCAGATTCAAACTGCAGTCGACTCAGGGGACGCCCGATGATTTCAAGTCTATGGCAGAAGTTATGGCACGGAGATATGGTATAGAAACCAAGTGGCCAAGACCGGATTTGATTGTTCTTGACGGCGGCAAAGGCCAGCTGGATGCTGCGCTTCCGGTGATCCGAAGCTGTGGAGTTGATACACCGATCATTGGCCTTGCCAAGCGTATGGAAGAAATCTATGTGGAAGGGCAGACGGATCCGATTATCATTGATCCGCACGAACCGGCGCTGCAGCTCCTGCAATTTATTCGTGATGAAGCCCATCGTTTTGTTATCGCTTATCATAGAAAGTGGACGACAAAAAGGAATACGGAATCCATATTGGATCATATTGCGGGAATCGGACCGCAGCGTAGAAATGCACTGTGGCATGCTTTCCGTTCGCTTGATGAAATGCGGAATGCGACAGTGGAGGAACTTACCCGTGTGAAAGGGATGAATAAAACGGCAGCAGAAAATGTTTTCCGGTTTTTCAGGATGAAGAAGGACGAAAAACGAATGTTGGTGGAAGGATTTATTGATGGAGAACGAGATGATTCATCGAAATTTTAAAAGAGAGATCGAAGTAATATCTCTTGAGAAAGTGCTTTTAAAACCGGAAGTAAAAAAATGAAGAAATTGAGGGTTCCCATTTTTTGATTCGCAATGAAACTTATTGACAAACACAAAGCTGCCCCGTATAATGATGAAGTTGAATATTATTTGATGTTGTCGATACACAGCATACAAGACAGCAAAAGGTCCGATCGGTAAGGAGGTGCAAGAAATGCCAAGTCCAAAGAGTAAACATTCCAAATCTCGTCGGGATAAAAGACGTGCCAATTGGAAGCTGACCGTTCCGGGTCTGGTAGAATGTCCACAGTGCCATGCAATGAAATTGCCGCATCACGTTTGTCCGGTATGTGGTTTCTATAAAGGAAGATCAGTTATTCAAGCAAAGACAGAAGAATAATTCTTCACAATAATACATTCCATGTTCAATGGAGTGTATTTTTTATGCATAATGGATAGAAGACATTAAAAAAGGATTCCTTTAAGCATTTCATGGAAAAGTGTGCTACAATATATGGCAATTAATTCTGCCTATGATAAGGTAGAAAGTATAGGAGGATGAGTAGAATGGTAGGAAAAAAGTGGAGAAAAGCAGCAGCAGTAGGTATTGCAGGAGTTTTAGCCGTAGGAGTTTTGGCGGGATGTGGAAATTCATCCGGCACGGGCAGCAACGGAAAAATGAAAATAGGAGTTGTACAAATTGTACAGCATCCGGCACTTGACGAATCAAATAGGGGATTTGTTGATGCTTTGGCTGCGAGGGGACTAAAGGACAAGATTGAAATTGACCAGCAGAATGCACAGGGAGATCAGTCTAATTTACGTTCTATTGCCAATCGATTCGTGTCAGGGAATTATAATTTGATTTGCGCTATTTCTACGCCGGCTGCGCAGGCTATGGCGAATGCCACAAATCAAATCCCGATTATTTGTACGGCTATTGCTGATTATGAAAATGCGAAGCTTATGAAATCGGAAAAGATGCCTGATGCTAATGTGACCGGTACTCATGACCGCGGTCCCTTGGAGAAGCAGGTTTCTTTGATTCGTGAGATTATTCCGAATGTTAAAAGAATCGGGATTATTTACAATTCCAGCGAAATCAATTCTGTTGTGCAGGCAAAAAGATTGAAAGAAGTATGTGTACCGTTGGGGATTGATGTGGCGGAACTGACAGTAAATTCGGTTAATGATGTGCAGCAGGTGGCGGAAGGTTTCCTGGGGGGCAACGTAGAAGCTATTTTTATTCCGACTGATAATATTATTGCATCGTCTATTCCAACATTGATGTCCGTAGCCAATAAAGAAAAAATTCCTGTTTTTGGTGCTGAAGTGGGGCATGTAAAGTCTGGGGTTTTGGCTTCGGAATCAATTAGTTTCTATGATATTGGAAAGCGAGCAGGTCAAATGGCCGCAGATATCCTTGAAGGGAAAAAGCAGATAAAGGATTTCCCTGTAGAAGGTGCAGCTAACTCCAAGCTGTATATCAATAAAGCAGAAATGGAAAATTTAGGAATACAGATTCCAAAGTCAGTTCTTGATCGGGCGGAACTCTTGTAGTTTTTGGAGAAAGGAATCGGTAAATGACCGCAATAAGGCGGAACTGGTGGATGCTGTTGCTGATTGCAGTTTGCGCTGTAATCGTAATGGCATCTGTCATTGATGACCATTCAGCAGCATTAAAAAAACAAATCAGGCTTATTCCACAAAAAGGATTTTATTATATCGGAATCCTGCAGAGTGATTCTTTACCGGAACAGGGAAAAATGGTTGCCGGAATAAAAGCGGCTTTGGCATCGAGGGGGTATCGGGAAAAAGATAATATCCGGATTGACGTTTTTTCTGCTGATGGTGATGAGAAAAAACTTGATGCCCAGGCTAAAAAATTCGTCAAAGATAAAAAAGATTTGATTATTACAGTAGGAACTGATGCGACGAAAGCTTGTGTCCTTGAAACAAAGTCTGTTCCCATTGTAGGTGTGGGAATGCTTCCACCGGAAAGTAATAATTTTTTTGATAATAGTTATAATCTGACGGGAATCAGTGATATGCCTGCAGTACTGAACCAAGTACGTATGGCGGCAAAGGTGCTTTCCCTTCAAACCGTTGGAATTATTTTTAATCCGAAAGATGAAGGGGCTGTGATCCAACTGAATCTGCTTCGAGATGCAAGTGAAAAAAAGGGGATTCATATTTATGAAGTGGCTTTTGATGAAAAAGAGGATCCCATCAGTCAGATAGAAAAGTTTAGCGGACACGTAGATGCGGTATATATTCCTGCAGATGAAACTGTTCTAAAGTCTTTTGATGAGATCGTGAAGCATTTGATGAAACTTGGTATTCCGGTTATTGGAGAAAATGCGGAGATGGTTAGGAGAGGAGCCTTGCTTTCTGTATCTGCAGAGTATTATCGTATGGGATTCAGTGGCGGCCGGATTGCTTCAGAATTGCTGGATGGGAAAAAGAAACCTTATGAAATCGGTATTACCAAGCAGATCGATCCTGATTGGATCGTGAACATGTCTGTGGCAAAAACATTGAAGAAAGAACTGCCTTACGACGTGTGGCAGAAAGCAAGAAAATTATATTTGTATGACGGGCAGGCGGCAAGACCGTAGCCTGTGTTGCGGGGTGAAATTGATGTTTGATCTATTTATATCTACAGTTGCCCAGGGACTTATGTGGTCTATGCTGGCAATTGGAGTCTTTTTATCTTTCCGTGTTCTTGACGTACCGGACATGACTTGTGAAGGCAGCTTTCCCCTCGGAGGAGCTGTTGCCGCTTCACTTATTTCTTCAAATGTAAATCCCGGCTGGGGGATTCTTAGTGCTATGATCTGCGGTGCTGCAGCAGGAGTTATCACAGGTGTTTTATATACGAAATTAAAAATTCCGGCAATTCTTTCCGGAATCCTGACAATGATTGCCCTGTATTCTATTAACCTCCATGTGATGGGGAAAGCAAATATTTCTCTGCTTCGGGCAGATACAGTATTTTCTGTTACCGGTAAATTTTTCCATACGGAACCTTCTGTCAGTGCATTTATCGTCCCTTTTGTTTTTATGGTAATTATCAGTGCCTTTATCTATTGGTTTTTCGGTACTGAATTGGGCATGTGCATTCGCGCGACAGGATACAATCCACAAATGGTTCGTGCCCAAGGGGTAAATACAGATTCTATGATTATATTGGGGCTTTGTCTCAGCAATGCTCTGATTGGATTATGTGGTGCTGTAGTAGCCCAGAATAATGGTTTTGCTGATGTGGGAATGGGTATTGGTACTATCGTGATCGGCTTGGCCTCCGTGATTATTGGCGAGGTTATTCTCGGATTAGACAGTTTTTCGTCTTCTCTGATGGCGGTTGTTCTTGGTTCGATAATTTATAGGATCGTTATTGCTGCAGTACTTCATTTGGGGATGCCGCCGAATGATTTGAAGCTGTTTACTGCAATTATTGTTATGTTTGCGTTGGCGACGCCTTTGATTAAGGAGAAAGCCAATCTGGGAAAGGCAGGCTGATTATGTTAAAAATTTCACATATCAGCAAGACTTTTTTTCGGGGAACACCTAATGAAAAGAAAGCATTGATTGATTTATCATTGACCTTGAATGATGGGGATTTTTGTACTGTCATCGGTGGTAATGGTGCGGGGAAAAGTACCCTTCTGAATGCTGTTTCCGGAGTTCATATTCCTGATGAAGGAACAATTGAGTTGAACGGTGCAGATGTAACACGGATGAGTGAATTCAGGCGTGCCAAATTTATTGGACGCGTGTTTCAAGATCCTATGAAAGGGACTGCAGGCGGAATGCAGTTGGAGGAAAATCTTCTTTTAGCTTCCCGTCGTGGAGAAAGCCGCCGATTGAAATGGGCTTTTTCTGATGGTGATCACGAAAAATATAGAGAAATGGTAGCCCGCCTTGATTTAGGACTTGAAGATCGTTTGGGAACAAGAATTGATCTTCTTTCAGGGGGGCAGCGCCAAGCAGTGACACTGTTGATGGCGACACTGAAAAAGCCGGATATTCTTCTCCTTGATGAACCGACGGCTGCTTTAGATCCTAAAACTGCGGATAAGGTTTTGAAAATTACGGATGAAATTGTCAGTGAGCAGCATTTAACAACTTTGATGATTACCCATAATATGCGTGATGCTTTAAGATACGGAAACCGTCTGATTATGATGAATAGCGGACGAATTATTGCCGATTATGCAGAAGAGGAAAAACGGGAACTGACAATTGAAGTGCTCCTCAAAAAGTTTGAGGAAAATGCAGATGCATTGAGTGATAAGGTTATTCTAGGATAGGACTTGAAAAATATATGCACTCTGTGTATAATGGCTAAGGTATGAACTGCATCCCGGGATTTCGATACTCCGACGAATCACTTAGATGCGGCAATTTATTTACAGGAGGCTTAATTATGCTTACAGCAGAACAGAAAAAAGAAATTATTGCACAGTATGCGGTACATGAAGGCGATACAGGATCTCCGGAGGTGCAGATCGCTATCCTCTCCAAGAGAATCGCTCTTCTCACTGAACACCTGAAAGAACACAAGAAAGACCATCATTCCCGCCGCGGATTGCTGAAACTGGTCGGGCAACGCAGAAACATGCTTGATTACCTTCGCCGCAGTGATATTGAAAGATACAGAATGCTTGGTGAAAAACTGGGTCTGCGCCTGAAATAAGGCGAAAAGAAAAGGAAATGACAGTAGAAAATTCTGCTGTCGTTTTTTTATGGGACTTTCGACTGTGTGCGGAGTACAGAAAGAAAATTTATTTGATTTAGAATCTTATTAAGCATATAATAATACGGTACATATTTAAAAAGATTAGATATTATAAGGAGGAAAGGGAATGGAGAAATCCTTTCGTATGGAACTTGCCGGACGTCCGCTGATTGTTGAAACAGGAAAAATGGCGAAGCAGGCAAGTGGTGCAGTTTTGGTCAGGTACGGTGAAACCGTGGTTCTTGTAACTTCTACCGCAAGCAAAGAAGCAAGAGAGGGAATGGATTTTTTCCCGCTGACTGTTGATTACGAGGAAAAAATGTATGCCGTAGGCAAAATGCCGGGAGGATTTCTTCGGCGTGAAGGCCGTCCAGGGAATTCAGCGATTCTGAATGCCCGACTGATTGACCGCCCGATCCGTCCTTTATTTGATAAGAGGTGCCGCAATGATATACATGTGATGGCAACAGTTCTTTCTGTAGATTATGATAATGCGCCTGAACTTTGCGGAATGCTTGGCGCATCTGCTTCTTTGGGGATTTCCGATATCCCATGGGACGGACCGATTGCGGGTGTCCGTGTGGGCCGTATTGACGGGCAGTTTGTCATCAATCCGACGCAGGAACAGCTCAAAGTATCCACTTTGAATATTACTGTTGCAGGTTCTGAAACAGCTATTCTGATGGTAGAAGGCGGCGCACAGGAGGCGCCGGAAGAAGATGTCCTTGACGCCATTATGTTTGGACATAAAACTATCAAAGAACTGGTGGCATTCCAAAAGAAGATTATTGAAGAAGTAGGCAAGCCGAAGCGTACATTGATCTTCCCGGAAATTCCGGAAGAGATTAAGACTGCTATTTATGCCTATGCTGAAAGACCGCTTAAAGAAGCGATTTTTAATCCGGATAAGCTGACTCGTGAAGCCCATATGGAAGAAGTAAGAAAAGAGGCGGAAGCCCATTTCAAAGAAATTTATCCCGAAAATGGTTCCGATATTGCGGAATGCCTGAATCATCTTACCAAAGAAATTGTCCGTCATATGATTTCTGTTGATAAGATTCGTCCTGATGGACGTGCATTGGATGAAATCCGCCCTATCAGCTGTGAAGTCGGCCTTCTTCCACGCGTCCACGGTTCTGCCCTGTTTACCCGCGGACAGACACAGGCGCTTACCATTACTACGTTGGCACCTATGTCGGAAACACAGATCATTGATGATCTGACCCAGGAAACAGAAAAGAGATATATTCACCAGTACAATTTCCCGTCCTATTCTGTCGGTGAAACAAAGAGTTCCAGAGGGCCGGGACGGCGTGAGATCGGTCATGGCGCGCTGGCAGAAAGAGCGCTTATTCCTGTTATTCCGACAGTAGAAGAATTCCCTTACGCTATCCGCGTGGTTTCTGAAATACTGGAATCTAATGGCTCTTCTTCCCAGGCATCTGTCTGCGGGAGCACTATGTCTTTGATGAATGCAGGTGTTCCGATTAAGGCTCCGGTAGCGGGTATTGCTATGGGATTAGTTAATGAAGGTGAACATTTCACTGTTCTTACCGATATACAGGGAATGGAAGATGCGCTTGGTGATATGGATTTCAAAGTGGCAGGAACGGCGAAAGGGATCACAGCGATCCAGATGGATATCAAAATCCATGGGCTTTCCCGTGAAATTCTGCTTGCGGCTCTTCAGCAGGCGCAGAAGGGCCGTATGTTTATTCTTGGAAAGATGGCCGAATGCATCGATAAACCGGCTGAACATCTGTCGCCTTATGCGCCGAAGATTATTACATTGACGATTCCGGTGGATAGAATTCGCGATGTTATCGGAAGCGGAGGAAAGATAATCAATAAAATCATCAGCGAGACCGGTGTAAAGATGGACGTCGAAGAAGATGGTCATGTATACATCGCGACACCTGACGAAGAAGCCGCACAGCGGGCAAAGAAGTGGGTGGAAGAATTGACTCATGAGGTGCAGGTGGGTGAAACTTATCTTGGTAAAGTGACACGACTTATGAAATTTGGGGTATTTGTGGAAATCCTGCCGGGTAAAGAGGGGATGGTTCATGTATCCCAACTGGCGACGCGGCGTGTGGAAAAACCGGAAGATGTAGTTCATGAAGGGGATGAGATTATGGTCAAGGTTACTGAAATTGATGACAAAGGCCGTATTAATCTTTCCCGCAAGGCCTTGCTCCAGGAGAAGAAATAAATGGAGGGGAAAAGAGGCTTTGAGATAGTCAGTACTTGGAAAAATGCAGGTATTTCCCTTCCGCGGCGTAAAACTGCCATGAGTGCCGGATATGATATAGAAAGCGCTGTGGAAACAGAGGTGTTGCCGGGAGAAATAAAGGTGATTCCGACAGGACTCAAAGCATACATGGAATCTGATGAGTATCTGGCAGTCTATATCAGATCCAGCATGGCCGTTAAACATGGCATTATGCTTGCAAACAGCACTGGTATTATTGATGCGGACTACTATGGGAATGACGATAATGAAGGGCATATTATGTGTGCTTTATATAATTCTTCCCGAAAAGCTTTCCATATTTTTAAAGGGGATCGGATTGCCCAGGGGCTGTTTATGAAATACCTTTTAACGGATGATGATCATACAGAAGGTAAGCGTATCGGCGGTATGGGAAGTACAGGTGTGTAATGAGTATTGAAAAAGAAAAAACCATTGATCATCGAATGATGTATGAAGGAAAGCTTCTTCATGTGTACTACGATAAAGTGGATATTGCCGGAGAAACTTATCGACGGGAGATTGTGGAACATCCCGGTGCTGCGGCGATTATTCCTGTGACAGAAGACAGGGAAATTCTTTTTGTAAAACAGTACCGCTATCCGATCAAGCAGGCATTGCTTGAAATTCCTGCAGGCAAGCTTGCCCGTGGTGAAGATCCCGGTGTCTGTGCGGTTCGTGAACTGGAGGAAGAAACGGGGTGTATTGGAACACTTCGTAAGATAGGAATTATTTATACAACTCCGGGATTCTGCAACGAAAAGATTCATCTGTATATAGCGGATCATCTGGTTTACACACATCAGCATTTGGATGATGGAGAATACTTGGATATTGTAAAAATACCGCTTAAAGAAGTATTTCAAATGGTTTATGAGGGGAAGATCACTGATGCGAAGACTTTATCCGCTCTTGCCATTGCCTCAGATATTCTTCACAGTGTGATATAAACCAAAATCGTTTTACTGCTTCGGTAATGCCGAGGCGGTTTTTACGTGGAAATAATTCCGCGTAGTCTGTTTCCTGTGATACTCATGGTATAATGAAAAAATGGAAAAAGAAATTATAGAATCAAACGGGAAAAAAGTATCTTTTATCACTCTTGGCTGTAAGGTTAACCAGTATGACAGTGATGCCATGCGAAGTCTGTTTATCAGAAACGGATATAAGGTGGCAAAAGAAAATGAAAACGCTGATGTGTATGTCATCAATACTTGCTCCGTAACGAGTATTGGTGACCGGAAGTCCCGACAAATGGTACGGCGTATCCGACGTGAGCACCCCAGGGCTGTTATTGCGGCAGCAGGGTGTTATGCGCAGTTGGCGCCTGATGTTTTTGTACAAATGGGTGATGTTGATGTCGTTGTGGGAATCCAGAATAGATCCCATATTGTGGAATATGTAGAAGAAGCCGCTGCCGAAAAGAAGACACTTAATGCAGTCGGTGATATTATGGCTGTTACTGATTTTGAAAACCTTTCTGTTGATGCGGAAGGGGAAGTCAAGACACGGGCTTTTATAAAAGTACAGGAAGGCTGTGATAATTATTGTACGTTTTGTATTATTCCCTTTGCGCGGGGAAAACTGAAGTCCCGCCGCCAGTCAGATGCGGTAGAAGAAATCAGAAGATTAGTAGAAAAGGGTTATCGGGAAGTCGTGCTTACCGGAATTCATTTGGGGAATTATGGAAAAGATCTTCATGATGGAACTTCATTGTCGACACTTGTGACAGAATTAGTAAGAATCCCTGATTTACTCCGAATCCGGCTGGGATCTATCGAATCGGTGGAATTGTCTGATGAATTGATCCGTATTATAAGGGAAGAACCAAAAGTATGCCACCATCTCCACTTGCCCATACAGGCGGGATCTGATGATATTCTTAAAAGAATGAACCGCCATTATCGGCTTGCTGAGTATAAAGAACTTATCCGGAATCTGAGAAAAGAAATTCCCGGATTAGCTTTGACAACGGATCTTATTGTGGGATTTCCCGGTGAAACGGAAGAGAATTTCAGAGAGACGCTGGATACCCTTCAGGAATTACAATTTTCGGCGATTCATGTATTTCCTTATTCCCCAAGGAAAGGAACACCGGCTGCCGCTTATCCGAATCAGGTAAAGCCGGAAATCAAAAAGGAAAGGGCAGCCCGTGTGCAAGCACTGGGAAAAGAGATGGCCGGAGCTTATAGGAAACAGTTTTTTCATAAAATTGTCCGTGTCTTAGTGGAAGAAGAAAAAGAGGGATTTTTTGAGGGGGTATCTGATGAATATATTCATGTATTCATCAAAGATAAAGATGTCGAAAAAGGCAAAGTGTATTCTGTATGGATTGATTCGATGACGGACAATGGAATGATCGGTATGGTACAAAAGGAGGAAGAAAATGAATAACTGTTTGTTTTGTAAAATTATCAGCGGGGAGATTCCGAGTATAAAAATTTATGAAGACGAGCATTGGTTTGCCTTTAAGGATATCGAGCCATGTGCGCCTGTCCATATTTTGTTGATTCCTAAAATTCATGTAAAAAATATTCTCGGGATGACATCGGAAATCAATCATGATTTTTCTGATTTTTTCCTGATCGTAAAAAAAATAGCGGAAGATGAAGGACTTGGAGAAGACGGATTCCGTCTGGTGGTAAATACAGGAGAGAAAGCAGGGCAGTCAGTATTTCATTTCCACGCACATATTATAGGCGGAAAAGAAATGGGATGGCCGCCATTCCCTGAAGAGAAACAATGATTTCATTCAATAAATATTCATTGACAGTTAGATGACAATAAATTATAATTTAATAGTGTGCAATAGCACCCCATCAGTCTATTTGGAGGGAGGGATATGGATGTCTGAAATTAAAGTTCAAAAGGGCGAGTCTTTGGATAGTGCTCTTCGCAGATTTAAACGTTCCTGCCAAAAAGCCGGGGTTCTTTCTGAAGTAAGAAAACGTGAACATTATGAAAAGCCCAGCGTAAAACGTAAACTGAAATCTGAGGCCGCAAGAAAACGTAAGTTTAAGTAATAGGCAGTAAGGTGATGGAGTTGTCAATTAAGGAACAGCTGATGGCAGACATGAAGACTGCCATGAAAGCAAAAGAAGAAGGCCGTTTGGCATTAGGCGTTATCCGTATGGCACGGGCGCATATTCGTCAGGCAGAAATTGACGATGGACACGCGGATTTTGATGATGATCAGGTTCTTGCAGTCCTCCGGAAGGAAGTGAAGCAGCGGAAAGAAACGCTTGCTGAAATTAAGGATTCCGGCAGAGATGACCTGGTTGAGGAAACCCAAAAGGAAATTGCTGTGCTTGAAAAATATCTTCCGCCAGAAATGACAGAAGATGCCGTTCGTGCAGTTGTTATTGATGTGATTTCTGCTTTGGATCCGGAACGAAAAAATCTTGGTACGGCGATGAAAGCAGTCATGGCGAAACTAAAAGGGAAAGCAGATGGAAAAGTGGTTAACCGCCTTGTTCGGGACGTACTCGGCTGACTCTTTTATTGCTTGACAAGTATAAGATGCTTGATGTATTCTTAATTCACAAGTTAATATTACGTCAAAGATGACTCATTCCTTCGGGAGTGGGTCATTTTCGTTTGGTGGAACTTGGTTGTAAAGGATATAGCCGTTCTAAAAAAACTTATAGGAGGTTTTAAAATGAACAAAGATTTGCTGTATTGGATTCCGGCAGGACAGTATGGGAAAGAGGGTGTTCTTTCTTTACTGGCACAGCATCCTGAAATCAGATTTGTATCGCTCATCGGAATCGATCTTGCAGGCAATGATACAGATGAGAAAATTCCGATTGAAATATTTATGAAAGACTATGATGATTTCTTTGCGGGAAAAGCCGTGCAGACGGACGGCTCTTCTGTTGTATTTATGAATATAGCTACCTTGAATGATGCCAGAGTTGATTTTGTTGCAGACAGCACAGTTAACTGGTATGTAGATTATAATGACGAAAATGTGGACGATGCGACGGGACTGCCGGTGGGAACGCTGCGTATTCCCAGTTTTCTTATACACAATGACAAATTTATTGATTCCCGTTCTATTTTGAAACGGTCTTGTGATTATGTGGCGGAAGAATTAAAAAAACTCATTGCGGGAAAAACCATAAAGGGGATGGAGAATTTTCCGACAGGTGAAATTCAGGATATTGTTTTTACAACGGGTACCGAATTGGAATTTTGGGTAAAGACGCCGAGTGAAAAGGAAACAGTGCAGCATTTATCCATTTCTCAACGCTTGAAAGAACAGTATTGGCAAAGAATGCGTGGAAATGTCCGTACTGCGATGGAACAGGCTATTGAGGAACTGGATGCCAGGGGCATGCATGTGGAAATGGGACATAAAGAGGTCGGCGGCATTAAATCAAAAGTGGATGACGGCGGCCATATTTTTGATGTCTGTGAACAGCTGGAATTGGATTGGCTCTTTTCTACCAATCCGTTGCAGGCAGCAGATAATGAATTGACTGCCCGTATTATAATCCGTGAAGTATTTCGCAGAAACGGTCTTGATGTATCTTTTAAGGCAAAACCGATTATCGGGGTTGCAGGAAATGGTGAACATACCCACGTGGGATTTGCCGCCCGCCTTAAGAATGGAAAAGTTTTGAATCTCCTTGCACCGGAAGATTTGAAAAAAGAATATCTTTCTACCATTGGATACGGATTTATCATGGGCGTCTTGAATAATTATGAAGCGACCAATCCATTTATTTCATCTACAACGGATGCGTTTAACCGGCTTAAACCCGGATTTGAAGCACCGGTTTGTATTGTGACATCTCTTGGGCATAAACCGGAGCAGCCCTCTCGGAATAGAAGTATCCTGATCGGTTTAATTCGTGATTTGGGGAATCCCAAGGCGACCCGATTTGAACTTCGTGCGCCAAATCCCTTTACAAATACCTATCTGGCTGTTTCCTGCCTGTACCTGACAGCATTGGATGGTGTGAAATATGCGGTAAATTGCGGAAAGACACCTGATGAACTTTTAAAGGAGCTTTCTAAAACTGCCGGAGAAGATGCCGATTATCTGCAGAAAGAAAGAGAGTACCGCTGCGAGAAGAATGTGTTCGAAGATTATACGCAGGAAGAGCGGGATGCAGTATTCGGGAAACCGCCTGCCACGGTATGGGAAAATGTAAAAATTATGAAAGAAAACCCTGATAAAGTGGCTGTCTTGACGCAGGGGGATGGTATTTCTGACGCTATCGTAGATTCTTTTGTGGCCGGTATTGTATATCGGTGGGAAAATGAGTTGATTGATCGTTTGATTCCGGACACGGAAGCAGCTGTAAAGCGTTATAAGAAACTTATTCATGAAGATGAACTTGATGAAGAACGTTGGGATAGCATCAGTACCAAGCGTATTGAGCTTATCAAGGATGGCAGGCATAAAAAATGCATCTGTACCAAACTGAAGGAGGCATTGAAGCGAAAGGACTATGATATGGCTTCCAATCTGCAGCGGGAAATGGTCCGCAAGACGGAAGCACTTGGTGAAGAATATCGTATATATGCTTTGAATATCATCGATTGATACCGGAATGAATTTGTTTTTGTCCAAAGGAACTGAACCGTAAAAAGGGGATAATCCTTGTTTTACGGTTTTTTCTTTTATAGAGGCCGGATTTTTTCAAGCGTGGCGAGAAAGGCGGTTTTCTGATATTTCCGTTATTCAAAAATTTAAAGGGATTCTTACGGAATGACAATGATCAAAATATGTATACTGGAATGAATAGCAGCTGGAAAAATGAAATAAAACTCAGAATTCAGGCTTTTCTGACATTTGAAGCCAAATCATTCGAGGAAATGATAAATATTTTTTATGCCGGTATGACGTACCTTTATCTGAATGTAGAAATAATTTGCATTATCAAGTGCCTTTATGCTAACCTAAAGGCAGAAATTTATTATTTGTTTTATGTATAGGGAAGTTATCTAATTCTCTGAATACTTGTTCATGCGGTGCTATCAATAAGATGATTCGAAGTCGGATGGGAGAAAGGTAAACGGGAACTTTCTATGGACAGGGAGTTTTTTCTTAGGCATATAAAGCAAAAGAAAGATATTTACGGTGAGATTTTCAAGTATAGTAGATGCTTTGACATAAATAATAATATAAATGTTTTTGGTGTTTCTGCTAATTGTCTGATGGAAGCCCGGTCCGGTGAAGAAGAAACGGAATCGGGAAGGGAGCTTGTGTTTTTCAGGCATATAGATTTATTGTCTGCTTACTTACAGTAGGCGTTTTTTATTGTCATAAGGGGGGTTATAAACGGTAAAGTGCCGTTTGTTATTTATCAGTTTTTTTAGATGGGAGGTATTCATGGAATGAAGAATGCAGTGCAGAAAACGGTCGGGAAGAAACGTAAGGGATTTATGCTTATTGAACTTCTCATGGTGGTAGCGATTATCGGGGTCTTAGCAGCGGTGGCAGTGCCTAATTTTATCGGTTTGACTGATGAGGCGAAAATAGCGCGTATCCAGGCGGATTTATCGACGCTCGGTTCGGCGGTAGAAGTGCACTATGCAAAACATGGAAGCTATCCTGCAGCGATTGGTGACTTGGTGAATGCGACAGGCAAGGACGGTTTTCTTAAGAGCGAACCGAAACCGCCGATTGATGGGGAAGCTTATTCTTTGAATGCCGCCACCGGGGAAGTCACTTATGTATTTAAGGGGACAACCTATTCGTCTTTTGGGAAAAATACGAAAAAGGGTTAGTATCAGTAGAGTATTTCAATGACTGATGAAAAGCGCTTGCTGAATGTGGGCGCTTTTTGTAATTTTAAAAGAAAAATAAGATGATAAAATGGAGGCGGAAAGGCAGTATTGATGGAACATGAAAGTACTTGCTGAATGTGGAATTATGATAAACCTGTAAAAGGGAAGACATACATTTGAAAATAAGCGGCTTGACAGATTGGGAGGAAAGTTTTATGATAATTTACAATTTAATAGCAATGAATAAACCGTTGATGTGGAGATAAAAACAGCAAGTGCACTTACAGGGAGCCGGGATATTGAGAAGCCGGCAGAACGCAGACTGTTAAATGGACCACGGAGGGCATGGTGAAAGTGAAAACGATTAGCTTATGACGTAAGGCATACGTAAGTTGCCGGAAGTATGTTAGTACTTCGCTAAGAGCAGGCTTAGACTTGAAACAAGGTGGCACCGCGGTATATCCGTCCTTGGCAGTAATTGCTGAGGACGTTTTTATTTGGAAAAGAGGTATGGCTGTGGATACACGAAGACGATGGTGCATGGTGATGGAAACTGAACTGGAAATATGAAAAATCTGATGATGTGAAAAACGGAGAAAAAATGATGAATACGAGATTTGGAGAATTCGGCGGACAGTATATTCCGGAAATCTTGATGAGTGAAATCAATCATGTGGCGGAAGCTTATGAAAAGTATAAAAATGATCCGGCATTTAAGGCGGAACTGAAAGATTTGTATGCGAATTACACAGGCCGTCCTTCCATGCTGTATGAGGCGAAACGGATGAGAGCGGATCTGGGCGGGCCGAAAATTTATTTGAAAAGAGAAGACTTAAACCACACGGGCGCTCATAAAATCAATAACTGCATCGGGCAGGCACTGCTTGCAAAACGAATGGGAAAAACACGGCTCATTGCAGAAACGGGGGCCGGGCAGCATGGTGTGGCTGCAGCTACTGTCGCGGCGCTTCTGGGGATGGAATGCGAAATATTCATGGGAGAAATAGATACGGAGCGGCAGGCGCTGAATGTGTACCGTATGCGCCTTTTAGGAGCAAAAGTTAACGCGGTGAAAACCGGTTCCAGAGTTCTCAAAGATGCTGTCAATGCGGCCTTGCAGAATTGGAGCGCCCGTTGTGATGACACGCATTACCTGATAGGTTCTGCTGTGGGACCTGCTCCGTTTCCGGAAATGGTCAGAGACTTTCAGTGCTGTATCGGAGAAGAATCAAAAGAACAAATATTGGAAAAAGAAGGTCGTCTTCCGGATGCTGTATTTGCTTGTGTGGGCGGAGGCAGTAATTCTATCGGCACCTTTTATCCCTATAAAGATGATACCGATGTACAGCTCATCGGATGTGAAGCCGGAGGGGAAGGGATTGATACGCCGTACCATGCGGCAACAATTGCGAAAGGACGTATCGGTGTATTTCATGGGATGAAATCCCTTTTCTGTCAGGATGGTGACGGAAATATTGAAGAAGTATATTCTATTTCGGCAGGATTGGATTATCCCGGAGTCAGCCCTGAACATGCGTATTTTCATGAGATTGGCAGAGCACAATATATGGCGGTTACAGATGAAGAAGCTGTGCAGGCCTTTGAATATCTGGCTAAGACGGAGGGCATTATTTGTGCGATCGAAAGTGCCCATGCAGTGGCAGGAGCCATAAAATACGCTAAGAATATGGGGAAAAACGAAATCATACTGATTACTTTGTCCGGACGAGGAGATAAAGATGTAGCAGCCATTGCCCGTTATCGCGGACAGGATCTGAAAGAATGAGGAGGAAATCATGAGCCGTATCAAGGAAGCGTTTAAAGACGGAAAAGCACTGATTGGATTTCTGACGGCCGGCGTACCGTCAGCAGAAGATACATTAAGATATATGGAAGATCTGGAAACAGCCGGAGCCGATCTGATTGAAATTGGAGTGCCTTTTTCGGATCCGGTTGCTGATGGTGCTGTCATTATGGAAGCCGATGTACAGGCATTGAAAAATAAAGTCCATTTGCCTCAGGTGATAGAAATTGTAAAAGCATTTCGGAAACAGTCAGAAACGCCTTTGGTATTCTTGACCTATTACAATCCTATATTTAACTATGGCGTAAAAAAATTTTTTGAAGAAGCAAAGGACATCGGATTGGATGGTGCAGCCATTCCCGATCTGCCCTATGAAGAGCAGATGGAAATACGTCCCTTTGCCGATACATATGAAATAGACATCATACAGATTATCGGACCGGCATCGGAAGAACGTATCTGTCAAAATGTGAGAAACGCGACTGGATTTATATACATTGTGTCTTCCGTTGAATCGGCAAATCGGAAATCAGATATGAAAACAAATTTGGCAGATATTATCTCCGTTATTCGGAAAACGACGGATACGCCCGTCGTAGTAGGACTTGACGGTCATCATACGGAAGAACTTCAAGGGATGAAAGAAATGGCTGATGGAATTACCACAGGAAGCATCGTGGTGGATATGATAAACAAAAACGGGAAAGAAGCGGGAGCGCCTATACAGGAATATGTGGAAAAACTGAAAATTTCCATAAAAGGCTGAAAGAATTTTGAAAAGGAAATCGGAAGCGATATTCTTTAGGAAATATCTTCTTAGAATTAATAGGTTAATCAACCAAGAGCATATCTGGTGTTTCACAGGCCTCATAAAATTATTATCAGTGAAAAAGGATACACAAAAATACGGAAATGCTGATGGCAGGAACATTCTTTGTAGAAATGCTCCTGAAAAAGCTTTTCCGTATTTTTTAGAATATAAAAATATTGATGCAACCTTGTTATATTGTAACAATTGTAAATTACCATGTTACAAATGAAGAGAATCTTTTCCCCGACAGATAATCAAATGTCCCTTTTATTTTTGGAAACGTGATGGAACAGGCGCAAAGAAGCTGGTGGGGAATATGAAGAGCCTTGGAGATCTCGAAGCTCTTTTTATTGCCATACTTGGTATCGCCTAAGATGGGGTGACCTATGGAAGCGAGGTGGGCGCGGATTTGGTGGGGGCGGCCGGTGATGAGCCGGACTTCCAGCAGAGAGCAAATATTCCCCGCTTTTTCCATGGTGGAGATTCTTTTGTATCTCGTTTCTATAGGTACAGCATTGTCTTTTTGCTCTGTAATGATAGTGACTTGATTCGCTGATTCATTTTTTATGAGGAAGCCTTTCAGGGTGTCCTGTTCTTTTGTTTCTCCTAAGACGATACAGCGGTAATATTTATGAAGGGTACGGTTCTTGATGATTTCATTCAGCATTTGCAGACCTTTGACAGTTTTTCCGCAAAGAACGATACCGCTTGTATTTCTGTCCAGACGGTTGCATACGGATGGCTTCGCTGTGGAATGATTATTGTAATGGCAATAGTCCAGCAGGGCGTCATTCAGGGATGATTCATTGGAATTATCGCTTTGGGTTAGTATGCCTGCCGGTTTGTCTACGATGAGGATATGCTCATCTTCGTAGATGATGCGTCGTGAAAAGGGGAAGGCAGATTTCTTTTGTGAGCGATCTGCATTTTTCTTTTCCGAGAATGTATGGAATGTTTCATCGGAGAACCATATTTTTATATTGTCTTTTTCCCGGAGAATTTCTTTTCCCGTGCATTTTTTATCGTTCCATGTGATATTTTTCTTGCGGAAGCTTTTGTGGAATAAGCTTGCCGGAGCCTGGGGCAGGAGTTTGCAAAGGTACTTGAAAAGCGTCTGTCCTTCTTCTGCTTTGGTGATGGTAAATTCTTTCATGGTAATCTCCTGTATAGAGAAAAAAATTTCGAGATTTTTTAATTGGTGCCGTTTTGGTGCTACTGGTATATCACCCACCAGCCGCAAGGACAAGTGAACCATTTTTACGCGTCGTTCTGCTTTTTAATAACAGATAACAAAAGCCGGCAGACGACTGACAGAGGAGAGAGTTTCATTCTTACCTTTCGTGTCACTCCCTTGAGCCAGTATCCTCCACCACTGACGTGGTCCCCCTCCTTATAGATAAGGAGGCTCACTCAATCCTTATTCTTACCGTTAGAACTCCTTTTCTAAATGTCGGTTCGTATTAAATACTTTATGAGAAAAGATGAGATACAGCAAGGCTCCTTGTTTATAAGGAGCTGGCGCACGCAGTGCGACTGAGGATACTCGCTGTAATGACTTTAATCGTGAGGGTAGAGGATCATTTTGCCCCTTTGTATTATTTCGTAAGTTAGCTATTTCATTTTTTCAGCGGCAGTATAGTGTGGCTTGGTATCTGCGCAAGAAATACGCCGGCTGTCATGCAGAGGATACCGATGAGCTGCTTTCCGGTAAAGGATTCATTCAGAAAGAGCACGCCGCAGAGTCCGCCAAAGACCATTTCCAGACTTAGGAGCATGGTGGCTTCCGTGGCAGGGAGATATTTCTGTCCCACTGCCTGTAAGGTATATGCGACACCGGTAGAAAGTATGCCTGTATATAAAATGGGCCACCAGGAGGACAGTATGCTTGAAATAGAAACGGTTTCAAAGAAGAAGGCCAGAATAAGGTTGCATATACCTACGACCATGAATTGTCCTGATGAGAGTGTGACAGGCGGGAAACGCTGCGTCAGATAGTTGAGGAGAATGATATGGGCCGCGTAGCAGACGGCACAGAGAAGCACTAAGAAATCTCCATATCCGATATCGAGTGTTTCCGTGATGGAAATAAAGTAGACCCCCGCCATGGCAAGAATGACACCGAAGATATGGTTCAGGCGCAGTACCTGCCCGAAGAAAAGACCGATGATCGGCACCATGAGCAGGTAAGTGGCAGTAAGGAAACTTGTTTTTGATGCCGTGGTGTATTGAAGGGCGACCTGCTGAAGAGTGGCGCCGCCGCAGAGAAGTATACCCACCATAAGAATGGCAACCCAGATGGAAAAGGAAGCTTCTTTCGGATTTCTGCCGGAAGGATAATAATAAATAATAGGAAGCAGAGACAGGGAACCTAAAAGGAAACGGATCCCGTTAAAAGCGTAGGGGCCGATGGAATCCATGCCTATGACTTGCGCGACGAAGGCAAAGCCCCAGATAAGAGCTGCTAAAAGAAGCAGTAACCGATATTTCATGTGACTGGATGTACTCCGTTCGTTATAATAGATAGATACATACTATTATAGCGAATAGATGATGGTCTATAAAGGAGAAATTGAATGAAAATCAAAATGGCGGCGATTGATCTGGACGGAACTCTTCTTCATGATGATATGTCGCTTTCCGATTTTTCCAAGGATATTATACGGAAAGCAGAACACAGAGGGGTACGCATCGTGCTGGCAACGGGGCGTATGTTTGACGCGGCGCGTCCCAAGGCGGAAGAATTGGGACTTTCTGATACACCTTTGATTTGTTATACCGGCGCATGGATCATGATGAGCCGTTCCGGGAGACCGATATGTCAGGATGGGATAGATATTTCCGTGGCAGAAAAGATTCTTCTGACAGCAAGAGAAAAAGGATGGCTGGTACATACTTTTTTTGATGACCAGATCTATTTGCCAGAGCCCAATAAAACGGAAGCAAAGTATAAGAAGTACAGGGCCAAGGCTGTGGCATACCTGGGAGATGCATTTTACCATCCGAAGAAGAAGCCGACGAGGCTGATTTTTGCGGATGGGTCCGAAGCTGTCCGCAAAGAGATACGCAGGGTCATAGAGTCCGATTTTTCAGATGAGGTGGAGGTCGTATTCCCGGGAGATGATTTCGTGGATGTCCATAAAAAAGGAGTCAGCAAAGGGACAGCGCTTCAAAAGTTGTGCAATATGTGGGATATTTCTCTTTCTGAGGTCATCGCTTTTGGTAATACAGAAAATGATGTATCTATGCTGAAAATGGCGGGAATTTCTTATGCTGTAAAAAATGCGGACGAATATGCCCGTTCGGCAGCAGGAAACATTTGTGACTCTAACGAGAATGATGGAGTAGCTAAAGTTTTGGCGGAGTATCTCGTATAACAAATCATAACCACCCGTAAAACGGGTGGTTTGCTCTGACCCTATAAGGGTCTTCCT